>ENA-OQAS01000234-OQAS01000234.1-human-gut-metagenome-genome-assembly--contig:-NODE-234-length-29643-cov-2.247527_pt1 | contig 29643 bp, 40 predicted proteins | sample MGYA00242733_ERZ504523 | MGnify/ENA primary metagenome ERZ504523 (study PRJEB26092, sample SAMD00036239) | human gut metagenome | host: Homo sapiens | study: EMG produced TPA metagenomics assembly of...
CCGGTACAGATTCATATACAAACAGTCCGTTACGCTCCAGCTTTGTAATCTCCTTGAACGTTTTTACTTTGTATTTATCTCCATGAAATTCGTAGTTATCAAGCTTTGCTTTCGCTCCCAGAGTGTAATCGCCGAAACTAAGGGTTCCGTTTCCTTCCGTACGAATTAATTCACTGATTGCAGCCATGATTTTTCCTCCTGTGTGGTTGATTATTTGGTTCTTAAATTATATCACTTTTTATCTTTTGATACAATGATTTCCTTGTTCTTCGTCGTCACGATCACACGGTCTTTCGCATGGATTTCTCCACGGATCAGTGCGTCTGCCAAACGGTCTTCCACCTCATCCTGCAGCTTTCTGCGCAGAGGTCTGGCACCGTATTTGCGGTCATACGCTTTTTCAACAATAAATTCCTTTGCAGCTTCCCGTACCACCAGATCAATCTGCAGCTGTTCCTTACAGCGTTTCTGTAAATCACGCACCATAATGCCGATGATTTTTTTCATATCGTCTTTGTTCAGCGCACGGAATACAATTGTCTCATCAATACGGTTTAAAAACTCCGGTTTAAAAATACGTTTGACTTCTTCCATCACGCTGGCTTTCATCCGCTCGTGATCCTGCTTTTCATCTTCTTTTGCACCAAAGCCAAGCTTCTTCGGCTCGATGATCGACTGTGCGCCCGCATTACTGGTCATGATGATAATGGTATTCTTGAAATCTACTTTGCGTCCCTGGGAATCTGTAATATGCCCGTCATCCAGAACCTGAAGTAAGATGTTAAACACATCCGGATGGCTTTTCAATTTCATCAAACAAATCACAGAAAATGGATTTCTGCGGACTTTTTCCGAAAGCTGGCCCCATCCTCATGGCCACATATCCTGGCGGGGAGCCAATCATTTTAGATACACTGTGCTTTTCCATATACTCCGACATATCTACCGGATCATGGATTCCTCGTTGCCAAACACAGCCTCTGCCAGTGCTTTGGAAACTTCCGTCTTTCCGACACCGGTTGGTCCCAAAAACAGGAACGAACCGATCGGACGCTTCGGGTCTTTGAGTCCCACGCGACCACGGCGGACAGCCTTGGAAACTGCAGATACCGCTTCTTCCTGTCCAATCACGCGCTTGTGCAGTGTTTCTTCCAGTTTCTGCAGACGGGATGCCTCGCTTTCTGTCAGACGGCTGACCGGAATCTTTGTCCATCCAGCCACCACATCGGCAATCTCATTTTCGCCCACCACCGGAACTTTGTTTTTGGATACGCGGCGGTTCTTTTTTTCGAGTTTTTCCCTGGATGCCTGCAGGTTCTCCCGTGTCTCTTTCAATGTGCGGGCTTTCTCGATATCTCCCTCCTGCAGCGCATGTTCCATATCCAGTTCCGTCTGATGGATCTCGCGGTTTAACTGCATCATATCGTCAGAACCGTGCATCATTCCCAGCCGCGCCTTAGCAGCTGCCTCATCCATCAGATCAATCGCCTTATCCGGCAGAAAACGGTCATTGACATAACGGGCAGATAAACGCACGGATGCTTCCACTCCCTCATCCGTAATCTGCACATGATGATGCTTTTCATACAGCTTTCGCAGCCCTTTTAAAATCTCAATGGATTCTTCCTCTGTCGGTTCCTCCACCTGTACCGGCTGGAACCGCCGCTCGAGTGCTGCGTCTTTTTCAATATACTTGCGATACTCTTCGATCGTAGTTGCACCGATCACCTGCACATCTCCGCGTGCAAGTGCCGGTTTTAAAATATTGGACGCATCCAGTGCACCTTCTGCTCCACCTGCGCCAATAATCGTGTGCAGTTCATCAATAAACAGCAGCACGTTCCCAGCCGTTTCCACTTCATTTATCACTTTTTTAATACGGTCTTCAAATTCCCCGCGGTATTTGGATTTTGCAACGAGTCCGGACATGTCCAGAGATACCAGACGTTTATCTGCCACAATATCCGGTACGTTTCCGTTTACCAGACTCTGTGCAATTCCTTCAACGATCGCTGTCTTACCGACACCCGGCTCTCCGATCAGACACGGATTATTTTTGCCTCTGCGGCACAGGATCTGGATCACCCGTTCGGTTTCCTTTTCCCTGCCAATTACCGGTCTAACCGTCCGGCCCGCGCCATAGCTGTCAGATCGCGGGAATACTGATCGAGCGTAGGGGTAAGTGTTGCCTCCTCATTTCTTCCACGCTGGATTTCTTCCCGGTACTGTGCCGGGTCCTCTCCCATCGCAGCAAGAATATCCACAAAAAGTTTCTGTGGGTTGGCTCCCATTGTATTTAAAAGCCGGGAAGCTGCACAATCCCCCTCTTTTATGATGGCAAGCAGCAGGTGTTCGGTTCCGATCCGTTCACTGTCAAAACGGTCTGCCATCTCCCTGGCACGATCCAGCACCATCTGGGTACGCGGAGAATATCCGTCACGGTCTGCCACCGTCACCTCCTCACCTGCCGCAACCAGTTCATCAATCAGCTTAAGCAGCGCTTCCAGTTCCACATTATTGGCTGTCAGTACTTCTGCTGCTACACCGGTTCCTTCCTTGAGCAGCCCCGCCAGAATATGTTCGGTTCCGACATAGTTGCAGCCGGACGAACGGGAAAGGCGGTTCGCATAATTCAGAGCTTTTTTCGCCTTATCTGTATATGGAATCAAAATTTATACCTCCTGTTACAATTCTACAAATCAATAAATTCGATATCGTCATCGGTATCTTTTTGGTTGTTTTCTTCTTTCTTCCGAGCATGGAGCTTCGAACTTCTTCTGCCAGTTCTTTCTGCAGCATGATATCTTCATCATCTGCATCCCGGTAATGGTCCTTTCGCTTCTCCCGCTCTTTTTTTTTTCCCTGTCATCGGTATCTTCTTCCGGATCATCCAGGTCATCCTCCAGATTATCGTCCAGATCATCCTCCATACCCTCTAACAGTTTATGCATAATCCGCCTTTTTGCGGAATGTTCCTTTCCGTAACGCTTGGATATCCCGGTGTCATCCGATCATCCGTTTCGTACAGTTTTTCATCGTCCGGATCATCGTAATCCTCATCGTCGTCATCATCATCGTCATAAAAATCATCATAAGGATCGTCATCATCTTTTTTTCTTTTGACGATCAGAACCACTATGATAATCAGAAGAATCAGTACAACCACAACGAACGCACAGAGAATCAGCCGCATCTGGCTTTCCGTACTCTGGAACAAGCCCGTTTCCCCTTCCTGGGTAGAAGCTTCTGCAGATGCTGTCTCTTCCCCTATGGTATGCTTATACTGGTTATAGTTCATACATACAAACGGATAAATTTCTTCCGGATCATCCAGATCCAGCATATACAAAGCACCGTTTTGTCCGTTTTCATCCACCAGATACAAAAGTCTCAGTGGTGTGTCTATTCCGTCTTTGCGCATGCACGGATACTGATTTTCCCACAAAGTCACTGTATCTTTGACAAAGCCATCCAAAACATAGCGATCCGGAATACTGTCTGTCAGATAAAGATTTGTTCCGTCAATCGTAAAATACTGCTGCCCGTCTGCCGGAGCCTGTGTCTCTCCTTTTTGCTGTGTATCCTGTGATTCCTGCTGCGCAGCTCCTCTGGTCACCTGAATGGTATAGGTCTTTTTCACACCATTTTCCGCCTGCACGACGATCTGTACTTTATTTACACCGGTTTTCAGTTTGTCTGCCCCACTGACCGAGATCACAGATGCCTTAGCATCATTTGGCTGTGCGCTGACTGCCAGAGATGTCACCTGATCTCCCACTTTTGCCTGATATTCGGTAACTTTCGACTGAAATTCCGGAGAAAGGGTTCCTTCGGAAATCGTCAGGGATGCCAGCGTATTGTCTTTTGATTTGTCATCTGCTGCCGCTGCCGAATTTTCAACAGCTACAGATACACTTGCACCTCCCACATCCACGCGGTCCCCTTCCTGATTGCCCGCAGATGGTGCGGATGCGGCAAAACTTGCAGTTCCCGCCGCATCTGCTTTAAATTTAACAGTTCCGCTTGCACGTTTGTTTCCGGAACCGTAACTCCCCAGAGTCATAGAAACCGTGCCTGCATTTACACTGGTTTCCGCTGTTGCTGACTGATAAGTAAAAAGATCTTTGGAATATGTCAGATTTACCGTTCCCGTCACACCTGCCGGAAGTGTCACTGTCACTGCCAGAGTATCCCCTATTTTCACGGATCTGGCGCTTAAAGCATGATCATGCTCTCCGCCTGTGCATGCACATCCGGTGTCATGATACAACTGATCAGAAATACCAGTGCCAGTACCACTCCCAGTATCCGTTTTCCTTTTGCTTTGCTTTTTTGTCTCATATGTTCTGCCTTTCTTTTACTGCCCAATGGTGATCTTCCCCTGAAGATGTTTGTTCAGATATACCAGATCAAGCACATTGACCCCATCTTTTTTGCGGTTTGTATCTGCGGCCTTAAGATAACATCCGGTAAGCTTTTGGGTACCATTCAGATGCCTGTTCAAACGGTTCAGATCTGTTTTGTTGATCTTTCCATCTCCGTTTACATCTCCATAAATCACAAGCGTATAGGAAGAAATTTTCTTGTTTTTGCTGTCATACACCTGCAGAACATTGCCGGTTGAAACGATTCCGGTAACACTCTTTTTGGATGCACTGAACAGTTTGACCGTTCCCGCGGTCACTTTAAGTTTTTTTAAAAATGCTGCCGCCTTTGTTCCCGGCGCAATCCCCGTAACCATTTTGTTTTTCAACTGATATGTTTTCGAAGTCACGGAAGTCTTCTCGGTCTCTGCCACTGCACCAGCTTTCTTTACAATGGTAAGCGTATAGGTTTTGGATGCTCCGCTCTCCGATTTGCAGGTAACTTTACAGGTATTGGTTCCCGTCTGAAGTTTTTTGGTGCCGGTTCCCGTCACAGAAGATTTCGCAGCTACCGGTGATGCACTTATGGTAACGGAGGAAACTTTGCTGTCCACGACGAGGGAATACAAAGTAGTATCTCCGCGAAATACCGGTGTCAGTGTCTGTCCGGTTACGCTGAGCGATTTCAGATAGTTATTCGGATTTCCACTGGCTGTAAATGTCACTGCTGATGCCGGCATGCCGGAATAAACCGGAATACGGAATACAAATGCCTGCTGCTTGTCCGCATACCCCTGTCCAAGCTTTCTGCCCTCGTTGTAAGCAGCCGCAAGGTTTGCCATATACTGGTGGCTGTACAGATTCTTCTTGTTTACTACATTAAACTTCTGGAAATACAAGGTATCCTGACCCACGCCAATGTAGTTTTTCGCCAGAATTTTTGCTCCTCCTTCAAGTGCTGCATACCGGGTATTCCATCCCGCTTTTTTTGCATATGCCAGTCCGTTTTTGATGACCAGTGTGGAGGTAATGCCCGCTGCCCCACATTAAAATAGTTATAGTACCCCTTATAACCGCTATAAGTTCCGGAAATCAGGGAACTGGTTCCTTTTAACCCCTGCTCCTGACGCACTCTGGATGCAAGATGATACGGGCTGACCCCGGTTTCCTCACCGATATCCATAAATGCCTGCGCATAATCCAGCTCAGATCCGTCGCTGTCCTCAACCATATTCTCCATAAAGGTTCCTTTCAGGATAGAAGAAACTCCCTGCCTGGTCTGCACCTTGCTGAAACTTAAACTTTCAAATTGAAAAATATCGGTTTCATTGAGAAAATTCCGTGGATCTAAATAATAAGCGATATAGTCTGCATCAGCACCGACCCACGAAGATCCGTCATAGACCGTCCACACATTGGTGGTCCAGTCATATGCACCGTCTGCGGTGGATTTGGTTGCGTCATTTCCGGTCTTCGGAACAAGATTGACTCCGTTTACACTCTCTTTGCTGACCACGGTATTCCAGTCAAGCCCGGTCTTAACCGCCTGAAACTGCCACTGCGGATATGCTGTGTGAAGTGCGGAAAGTGCACTGATGTAACTATCCGGAAATCCTGCCGCACGCAGCTGCACGGCATAACTGCTGGCTGCTGCATCTGTACGCACACTGACTCCGGCAAGCGTTCCTGTTATAAGAATTGCCCCACAAAGCAGGGCACTCAAAAAGCGTTTTATCTTTCGCATATTCTTCCTCACCTGTTATGATCTGACTGCGCGGCATCCCAAATGCAGTGCAGTCTTTCTGTATCATTATATAGAAAAAGCATATCTGCGTCAATTCTGTGCGTTGTTCTTTTTGTTCCGGGTACAGTTACTCTCCTTTATGATGTAATGCGGACGTCTTTTGACTTCCATATAGGTTTTTGCAATATACTGTCCCATAATTCCCATACAAAACAGCTGGATTCCGCCAATGCATGTCACGATACATACCAGCGACGGCCAGCCGGCAACCGGATCCCCGAATACCAATGCGCGTACGATTTCCGCGATGATTGCAATAAAAGAAACCACGGTGAGCACCAGCCCCAGATACGAGGAAATCTTCAGCGGAACATCCGAAAAATTGATAATCCCATCAAACGAATAGCGCACAAGTTTCCAGAAATTCCACTTGGTTTCTCCCGCAGAACGTTTTACATTTTCAAATTCCAGCCATTTGGTATCATATCCGACCCAGGCAAAGATTCCTTTGGAAAACCGGTTATATTCACTGACAGAAAGAATGGAATCTACCATTGCACGGTTCATCAGACGGTAATCCCTTGCCCCGTCTGCAATCTCAATGTGGGAAAGTTTCCGCATAACTTTATAAAACATGCGTGCAAAAAACGAACGGATCTTTGGCTCTCCCTGCCGGTTCACCCGGCGGGTTGCCACATTGTCACAGTCTCCGGCTTCTAACATCGCAGCCATCTGTGGCAAGAGCGATGGCGGATCCTGCAGATCCGCATCCATCGTCGTCACATAATCCCCCTTTGCATAGGACAATCCTGCCAGCAGCGCCGCTTCTTTTCCAAAATTGCGGGAAAAAGAAAGATAGTGCACACGCTCATCTTCTGCTGCAAGTTCCCGGATCTTTTGCAGTGTTGCATCCTTCGATCCGTCATTGACAAATAAATATTCAAAATCATAATCGCCCATTTCCCGTGTCACGCGGTTTAATTCCCGGTACAAAATCTGCAGAGATTCCTGCTCATTGTACATCGGTACGACGATACTGATGCATTTTTTCCCCATGTTTCCCCCTTGTCTTATATCTTATCCACATACTAAACAGGAATAACAGAAGCGCAGCTATGCTGATGGCAGCTCCGATCTGTACGCCCGGTGTGGTATAACGCAGCTCGATTTTGTGCGTTCCTTCTTTTAAGTGTACACCAATGAGTGCATCTGCGAAAGGCTTTATTTTCGTCTTTTTCCCATCCACATACAACGTCCATCCCTCATCTGCCGGTACCGACAGAATCAGTCTTCCCGCCTGCCTGACATCGATACTTCCAACGATCCTGCGATCTGTCATTTTTTTCGAGTGACATGGTCTGTTCGCTGAGCGTCTCATATGCAGTGCACATGGCCTTGAAATTCAGGCGGTACACATGGTATTCGATCGTTTCTACATTGAGATTGGTAATATGGATCTTTGTTCCGGCTTTGCACTCTCCCAGATCCAGCAGATACCGGTGGGTGGTCTTTCCATACTGCTGCGTCCATCCGTCATCTCTTGATACCGTCAGGGAATCCGCGTTGCAGGTCACATAATCCGCATAATAATATCCATCCTCAGATATATCAATTGTCGTATCCCCGGCTGCCTGCGACTGTGTACAAGCTGCCGGATAAAGCATGTCTCCTTTTGCGCCCAGCTGCTGTGCCAGGGAATTCAGGGAACCGATCCTATCAAGCATGGAAGATTCCCAGCCTTTATTGCCTTCTCGCTCATCATATAGCCAAGCGGCAGGCAGTAGTTATTCCGATAAAGATAATTTCCATTGCTGCTTCCCACAAGTGTCCGCAGTGGACTTTCATCCACCGGATTAGAGGAAAGCATATACTTCACCGAAAACATGGCTGACGGAAGCGGGGAAGCACCATTGTAACAATAGAAATTTTTTCCGCCCTCCATATACAGGCTCTGGAAGAGATGGCTGACATCCAGATTCATCAGGGAGGAAAATATGGTTGCCGAACGGTATCCGTACAGGCTGTCATCGTTTTTGGTTTTCCGCCCGCTGTCCTCCACCCGGTAAAATCCGTCATTTCCGTTATCCTCTTTTGCCTGTTGCAGCAGATCTTCGTAGTACCCCTGTTTATCCGTATATGCCACGCGGCTGGTAACGCCAAGCCCGGTTACCGCCATATTGACTGCCAGTTCTGCAATGGCAACACAAAAGGCAGCTTCCCGCAGGGCTATCCGCATTTTCTTCGGGGCAATCTTAAGCAAAAGAAGCAGGATTCCATAAACCAGGATAAACAGCATGGTAATCACAACTGCCATGTACTCCGTCACCAGTTCATCCCCGTAATATCCGGAGAGAACCATCAGTGTCAGTGCGGCAAGCACTGCTATAATGATATGCCAGCGCCTGGTTCCTTTCCATTTGCGGATCGTTGCAAATCCCATGACCAGAAGCATAAAAATATAAAGGAACGACTGTCTGCCCGGCAACGCCTGCGGAAAATGCATACCATGCCAGATATAATCCAGCTGATTATCCGCAAAGCTCACAAGGAAAAAGACAAGCATCAGCATACGCGGAACTTTTCCTTCCAGGAGATTCTGCGGTTCAGCACATACAGCCATACCAGTACCAGGGTAAATGCCCCGGCATACAGATTCGGCCAGTGATCATTTCCCGTATAACTTGTAGTGACGGCTGCCGCACGCCCCAGCTCCGCAATAACAGAAAAATACCACTCCAGCGTTTTCGGAAAGCTGTCTTCAGCAGACCCGGAAGCAGAAAGCACGGCGATCTCCGGCAATAGCAGTACCATCGAGACAGACCCTGCCAGCAGGGAATACCATGCAAACCGTAAAAATGCTTTCAGTTTTCCTCCTTTCTGCGTAAAAAAGAGAAGAATAAAATAAAACACCAGAAAGATACAGATCATGATGGAAATGTAATAATTTGCAAACACCGACAATGCAAGTGTCACAAAATACAGTCCCGGTTTCTGCTCCCGTACCAGTTTTCCTAGTCCCACCATCGATCAGAGGAAAAGAAGGATGCAGTCCATCCACATGATATCCCAGCTGTAGGCTGCCACAAATCCGGACAATGCATATGCCGTAGAACATACAAGTGCCGGAATCACCTGATTTTTATGGAGTTTTGAGTCTTTTCCAATCAGATGAAAATGATATTTTAAGAATAAGAAAAAAGTCAGTCCGCACAGGGCAATCTTTGCCAGCACCAGTATCGTCATAAACTCGATCACATAATGTTTCGGGCAGAGCACGATCAGAAAATTAAGCGGACTCGCCAGATAATAGGCATACAGGGAAACAAAATCCGATCCCAGTCCCAGGTTCCAGGAATACTGCAGACTTCCGCCGGTTCTTAATTTATGAAGAAACTCTGTAAAAAACGGACAATACTGATGATACATATCGATATGCAGAATACAGTTATCCCCGAAAGGATATACCCCGTTTCCGATACAGATGACCACACAGATTATAAATGGCATAAGAAATGCCATCACATAAGGAAATGACCGGTGCGACACCATCCGCGAAATCATTTTTTCATGTTCTTACTCATCCTTTCCTTGTTTTTTTCAAACAACTGATAATACTGAAGCTTCTTGTAAGTCTGAAGCTGTTTTTCATCGGCTCCGATCCCTTTTGTCTGCCCCGCTGCAGAGATCACCGGGTAAGTTTTGCTCAGACTTAAGAGGTAATTCTGGTATGCATTCGTTGGCACTCCTGCTGCGGTAAGTACCTGCGCCGCAAGATAATTCAGACTCGTATTTTTATCTTTCGCTCCCTCGATCCCATAATTACTCCACACCAGATAAGGTACGAGATAACGTTTTTGTGTCTCTGCCTGTGCCCCGTTTTCCACGACAGAAGCCACTGTATCATTCGGCTGATGATCCCCGAAAAATACGATGATCGTCCTGTCATCCACTTTGGAAAAATAATCAATCAGATTTTCGAGTGCCTGATCGGTCTTGTGGATCAGTGTCAGGTACTGATTGAGCGGTTCGCTGGCATACTGTGACTGGATATCATTCGTCAGATTCATATAGGTATCGGTATATCCGCCATGATTCTGCATCGTCACATTGAAAATAAAGGCCGGTTTGCCGGAGGCTTTGTTTTTCTCATAAGTATCTATAATGTGCTCCATATCCGATGCATCGCTGATATAATTGCGCACATAGGAGACATCCCTGTAATCTTCCATAAAATCCAGATTGTCAAATCCAAGCAGAGGATACACTTTATCCCGGTTCCATCCGCTGGCCTGATACGGATGCTGTGCATAGGTCGCATATCCTAAGGATTTCAGATAACCTGCTAAAGACGGTGTCCTGCCCTTGATGTACTGCTGATACGGAATACTTCCGTTCGGAAGGAATGCCATCGTATTGCCTGTCAGAAATTCAAATTCCGAATCCGCAGTGTTTCCCCCACACACAGATGTCTGGACATATCCCGTGACCGTGTTTTTCTCCCCCTGCTGCATCCGGTGCATAAACGGCATGTAATCCTCATTGGTTTCTAACGGTCCTAGCACTTTTAAATCCGAAAATGCCTCATCCATGATGACAATGATGTTGGGCAGATCCTGTGTGTCGGTTTCTGTTGTTTTCGTTTCGTATTTCGCCAGCGTCTCTTTTGCTTCATCCGCATCGTATCCTGCCGGACGCTCCACTGCCACATAGGCAAGATCCATGGCAAAGGTTACCGCCATGCCATTTACTTTTGTCATATATGCCGGTGTGAACAGAAACGGATACAGATAATGTTTTGTCTGAAACGATTCCTGCTGCAGGGCATTGACAAATGTACACAATACCAGTCCCACCAGTACGATACTCCCCAGCCTTATTTTCCAGGAAAAACGCGGGCCTTTTTTAAAAAGGCGGGTCAGCACAAATAATGCAATAAAAACAAGTGTAACAATCACCATGCGCCGGTCCGGTGTAAAATCATAGTTTCCAGCCACACTGGCTGCTGTTCCAGCCGAAAACAGATCCCACGGAACAAACGGTGTGGAACGGAATTTCATCACATAATGATTGGTAATTCCAAACGCCACAGCAAGTCCGTACAGCACTCTGGACGCAAAACACATTCTTCCGGTCAGAAAATATAACATCCATCCGATCAGCTCAAACAAAAAAATATTAAAAAGCTGTGCTCCCACACGCACTTCCGCAAACGGATTGTGTTCATAACACTCCATCAGGTAAAAAGCAAACACCGGAACCACGGCATACCATAACAGCCATATGCCCTTCTGTTTCCACCCTTCTGTCCGTTTCTGTGCGTTGTTTTTCTCCCTTTTTGTCTGCTTGCGTGCGACTGTCTGCTCCATGTTCCCTAACATAAAAATGAGTATGGCTCCTTCCATTCCTTCCATTTCCATCGCTTTCATACGATTTTATCTGAATAGAATTTTACCACACTCATTCTGCTTTTAAAACGCATTTCACATTTTTATCATAATTTCATTCTAGTAATTGGATAACACCAGACGCTCCCGGTATGCACGATCCATACCATCGATCACGCGGCGTGCCTGCCCGTATCTGCGTGGATTGATGGTGATCACCCAGAGTATCTGCCCCCTGGTAGGTTTCCCTCTTAAAAAAAGGAATCTTTTTACTGTTCTTTGTAAATGGAATGTGCTGTTCAAGCAGTGCCTCCGCCGTATGTGTACTCACTCTGGAATTGGTGGTACGGCACAGTTCCACGTCGTTATCCTTATAATTTCCAAGTTTCATCGTCATGCTTTTTGCATCTTCCTCCTCACGTGACTTTTACCTCAATCTCCCTGCCAAGTCCTCCTGCAACTTTTTCCAGAAAGTCCAGACTCGGATTATATCTCCCGCTCTCCAGACGGGAAATATTTGACTTTCTGGTACCGACTTTTTCTGCGAGCCGTTCCTGTGTCATCCCCTGCTCCTTTCGCACCTGCCGAAGCTGGGATGCAATTTCCTGTCTGGCGTGATTATGTTCCTGCATATCCGCCCCCTTACACCTTTATAAATCGTGCTCATGTATTCTAAAGTTATCATATATGATAACTTCTGTCAATGAACCAAAAGTCCTATTCTCGAAATCATAAAAAGGCTTGCAAATGCGTCTTTCATATGTTAATATAATATTTGTTCGCGCCGGCATGTCGGAATTGGCAGACGAGGCAGACTCAAAATCTGTTGATGGCAACATCGTGTGGGTTCAAGTCCCACTGCCGGCATATAAAAGACCTCAGGTTTCCAATCGGAAATCTGAGGTCTTTCTTTTTGCGGCACATCGTTTTCTTAACCAAAAAGAGGACGCATCCCGTTTTCCCCGGGATTTGCGTCCTCTGTTATTTTATCTGTACATCCTAACTCTTTTATTTTGTGATCCTGATATCATCAAAACAGTCAAATGTTGCAAAGTAATCTTCTGGTGTCTCTGCACGGCGGATCATCTTCACACTTCCGTCTTCTTTGAACAGTAATTCTGCAGAACGAAGACGTCCATTGTAATTATATCCCATGGAAAATCCATGTGCTCCGGTATCGTGGATCACAAGATAATCTCCCATGTCGATCTCTGGCAGTTTCCGGTCAACCGCGAACTTATCGCAGTTCTCGCAAAGACTTCCTGTCACATCATACACGTGATCGCATGGTGCATTTTCTTTTCCAAGAACCGTAATGTGATGATATGCCCCATAAATTGCCGGACGCATCAGGTTTGCTGCACATGCATCCACACCAATATACTCTTTGTAGATATGTTTCTCATGGATGGCCTTCGTCACAAGGCATCCGTAAGGTCCGAGCATGAAACGTCCCATCTCGGTATAAATGGATACATCCCCAAGTCCTGCCGGAACTAAGATCTCATCGAACTTTTTGTGCACACCTTCTCCGATGACAGCGATATCATTCGGCTCCTTGTCCGGTGTATAAGGGATTCCCACACCACCGGAAAGATTTACGAATCTGATATCACATCCGGTCTTTTCCTTTAATTCCACGATCAGTTCAAACAGTTCTCCTGCAAGCTTCGGATAGTATTCGTTTGTGACGGTATTGCTGGCAAGAAATGCATGGACACCGAAATGCTTTGCTCCCTTATCCTTTAAAATCTTAAACGCTTCGATGAGCTGATCCTTTGTCATGCCGTATTTGGAATCTCCAGGGTTGTCCATGATTCCGTTGCTCAGTTCAAATACTCCGCCTGGATTGTAACGGCAGCTGATGGTCTCCGGAATATGACCGATCGTTTCTTCTAAGAAATCAATATGGGTGAAATCATCCAGATTGATGATTGCCCCAAGTTCATCCGCATAGGCAAATTCCTCTGCCGGCGTATCATTGAAGAAAACATAATATGCTTTCCGTCAAATCCACAGGACTTTGCAAGCATCAGTTCTGTGTAAGAGGAACAGTCACATCCCATATCATATTCCTGTAAAATTTTTAAAATATATGGGTTTGGGGTTGCTTTCACTGCAAAATACTCGCGGAATCCCGGATTCCATGCAAAAGCTTCCTTTACTTTTTTTGCATTCTCACGAATGCCTTTTTCATCATATAAATGAAACGGTGTCGGGTATGTTTTGACGATCTCCTCCACCTGACTCTTTGTTACAAACGGCTTTTTCTCCATAATCTGGCTCCTTTATCTACACTTTTTCGTCTGATGTTATGCTACAACAACTCTTTTACAAATTCAAGCAATTTTCGCCTTTTCCTTTTATTTTTCCACAGATTATGATATGATATGCATGATCGAATGTTAGATTAAGCGAACGAAAGATGAGGAACATCATGGGTGTAACAGTTTTACCTTATATTGATCAGACACAGACAGCCAGGCTGCAGGAAGCAGCTTCTGCCAATATACAGACACCGAAAAATACGGATGAAGCCGTCACCACATTTAAGGAATGTCTGGCCTCCGCTGAGCGCAGCGTACAGGCCATGGCAGTGGACGCACTGCTTGCCGCCAGCAACAGTGGTGCCGTTTCCCTGGATACGGTACAGCAGATCCTTGGATTTACCCCGCAGACCGATGCACCGTTGATACGTCTCCGGTCACGGATACCCCGGCAATTTCCAGTTCTTCTGCAACAAATAGTACCACCTCCTCCGACAGTGTTTCTTCTCCGGAGAACCTCGAAGAATATTTCAAAGAAGCTTCCGAAACATACGGTGTGGATATCAACCTGCTCAAAGCCATTGCCAGACAGGAATCCAACTTTAACCCATCCGCAACCAGCTCTGCCGGTGCCATGGGTGTCATGCAGCTGATGCCGTCCACCGCCAAAGGACTTGGTGTTACAAATGCATACGATGCACAGGAAAATATTATGGGTGGTGCCAAACTGATGGCGCAGAACTTAAAGAAATACAACGGAGATGTTTCCCTTGCGCTTGCCGCATACAATGCCGGTGGTGGAAATGTCGACAAGTACGGTGGGATTCCACCGTTTAAGGAAACACAAAATTATGTCAAAAAAGTGCTTGGTTATTATCAGAATTCCAACGCTTAATTTCTAAAAAGAACCCGTAAAAGACGAACGCTCTGCTGTTCATCTTCACGGGTTTTTTACTGCCTAAAGAAAATCTGATTATAATTTGAATTTGGAAAGAAGATCTCCAAGACTTGTTCCGGCCGTTTCATTTGAGCTGTACTCGATTGCCTCTGCCTCTTCTTCCTCCTGCGGCTTTTCCATAATATCTTCCAGCGCTTTCATGCTCAGGCTGACTTTTCCATCGTTGGTATTTAAAATCTTCGCCTTTACTTTCTGTCCCTCTTTTAAAACTTCATGAACGGAAGAGATCCGCTTCTGGCTGATCTGTGAAATATGAACCAGACCGCTGATGCCATTCCCGATATTGATGAATGCTCCGTATGGCATAATGGATTCTACGGTTCCCTCTACCACAGATCCAGGCACAAGCATGGCAATCCGGTGATTTCTTTCTTCCTCGCGCTCCTGTCTTGCCACAACTTTTCCGGACAATACCAGTTTATTCTTCTCAGGATCTACGGTAATCACAACGACACGCACATCTTTTCCGATCCATCATCCGTGTCTTCCACATAATCTGCGGACAACTGGGATGCCGGAATGAATGCACGGATTCCTTCTAAGAATGCAACCACACCACTCGGCACACTCTCTTTGATCCGGACAGTCACAACCGTCTGCTGCTCCATCATCTCCCTGAGTTTATCCCAGGCAAGCACTTCGTTTGCTTCCTTTTTCGACAATTCGATGTTTCCGTGTCCGTCATCTGTACGCACAACCGTTGCCTCGATGATGTCTCCCGGCTGTAATTCTTCCTTCGCATGAAAATCCGGATCATTGCTCAGATTTTCAATTTTGATAATTCCCGGTGCATAATAATTCAGGTCAAGTGTCACTTCTTCATCGGTTACTGCTACCACAGCTCCACTGACAATATCTCCTTCGTTAATCGTGCGGAAAGAACGTTCCAGCTCCTTTTCATAATCCTTCATTGATTCCATCTGCAAAACCTCCTTTAAAATATCTGAAAAATTGCAAAACGGCAGAACCCCAAAGGATTCCACCGTTTTATGAAGCGAGCTGATGACGGGAATTGAACCCGTGACCCCTTCCTTACCAAGGAAGTGCTCTACCTCTGAGCCACATCAGCATCTCGTTGACCGCGTCAACTCCTACATCATACATGGTATTTTCTAAATTGTCAAGATTTTTTTAATTATTTTATCAAATTACAGTTCCCAGCGTGTTGCCGTTTTCCCCTGATGTGATCCGCAATGATTACAGCCCGGAAAACATGCCCCTATGGGTCAGGGCTGTAATCATGCAATCATTTGCACCACAGTGCAAAACCTGACAGTATAACGCGTGGTTATCAGACAATTTTTAAATTTCAATTACATATCTCTCATATGCATTGATCACTTTGGTATCTCCGATGAAATCCTCCCGCGGAATATCCCTTCCATAATTCATATGCATATGTCCATGTACAAAATATTTCGGATGGTATTTGTTAATCACACGATAAAATGCATCAAACCCTTTATGGCAAAGATCTTCCCCATCATGCATACCGCCTGCCGGGGCATGTGTCACCAAAATATCAATGCCCCCTTTTCGGCGTATTTTCCAGAAAAGTCTCCGGATGCGGCGTTCCATCTGCACTTCCGTATACTGGTTCACCCTGGTTTATAACGGTAAGATCCTCCCAGTCCGAGAATCCTTATCCCATGAAACATATACACGGTATCTTCAATTACAGATACATCCCTCCGGTGGCTTTCTTTCGTACTTATCATCATGGTTTCCATGCACATACAATACCGGAACTGCAATCATCGTTGCGATAAATGACAGATAATCTGCTTTCAGGTCACCACAGGAAATTACCAGGTCAATATCCGCATAGTCTTCTTTTCGAAAGAAATCCCAGATTTTCTGAGATTCTTCATCTGCTATTACTAGTATCTTCATTATTTCATTTTTTCCTCTACACCTTTTATCTGGACAACCGGACGTGCCTCTGCACGTAATTCTCCCATTGTCGGTATCTCCCCAATGACATTATCTGTCAGCCAGTCCATCTCCATGATGCTTCCGGTTTCATGGCTTTATCCTTCTTGTTTTTGAGTGTCCCGTCCTGTGCACGGATTTCTCCGTAAAACGGCACAATATCTCCCTTTTTAATATCACTCTTTAAGTGATCCACCAGACGCTTGACCCCGGTCGGTACATTCTTCGAACAGATCAGGTCAATCACACCCGCAGACATTCCCCACCAGTAGTTGAGTGCCCTGCCCTCAGAATTTTCTTCCGACTGGTAAGATCCCGCAAGAATACTCTGGATCATTTTTTCATAGAATACACCCCAGTTCCAGAGTGGCATCACCAGATTCAGTTTCCTTCCATCCTCCGAACACTCATACAGCCCAAACTGCCTGCCCGGATCGCGCGGTGTAATCATATCCTGATCCGATACCACCTGAATATTGTTGTCCTTTAAGAACCGTTCCCTGTCATAATTTTCACTGGTGGACCATGCAAGATAAATCCTTGCCCGTGGATTGGTAAAACTTGCTCCCAGCGCAAAGGCATTAATATTTGCGATCATTCCGTATATCGGGTAATCTGCAATATATGCAATCCTGTCATTTTCTGCCAGTGCACCCGCAATCATTCCCGAAAGGAATTTTGCTTCATACATCCGGGCATAGTACGTGCGGATATACTTATGCGAAGTATTCAGACTGCAGTTTAAAATCTTTACATCCGGATGATCCACAGCCACTTTCAGACTGTCTTTCATCATCTGCGGTGCCACCTCAAATATGATATCTGCCCCCTGACGGATCACGTCATTCAGCACCTGCTCCGTGCGTTCCTCCGTCACATCATTGACACAGATGGTCTTCATCTGATCCGGGAACGTCTCTTCCAGATAATTGCGCCCAAGGTCATGCGCATAAATCCAGTCAGATGTATCCGGTGATTTTGGATACAGGAATGCCACGGTAAATTTCTTTGCTGACGATGGCATAAAGTAACTGAAGATGCTTCTTCCCTTACGCTCTTCTGCCGCCAGCGGATCCATGACCAGACCAACACTCTGTTTCTCTGTGAGCATGACAAACTCATTCCAGCATTTCACAATATTTAAACTCAGCTCATCATCCGACATGCCAAGAACCGTATGGTAACCGTATACATTGATAAATGCAGTCAGCGCATCCCCCACCCGGATCGGAAGCTTGCGCCCTCCGCGGAACTCATATGCCTTTGTGAAATGATTGACCAGACTGTTAAATTCCATTCGGGTATCCGCATCCCATATGGCAGTGGACCCCATCAGTGCAAGCAGTTTATCCGCCATACCGATTTTGGAAAATTCGATATTGTTCAATCCCGAAATCTGATTAAACTTCATATATTCATAATATAATTTTACGTCCTCATCCTCGGAATACTTTGGAATCTTACGTGTCACGTTGGCGACAATGGAATCTGCCTTAAAATACTTCAGTACACTGACACGCTTGTTTCCCTCCACCACATAATAACGGTTCATATATTCATAAGCAATAATCGGATCCCGGATGCCTTCGTTTACCTGTGCATCGGACAGCGCGATCCATTTGAATGCAAACTCTGTATCCGCATCGAGGATCGGCATAAAATTGGCTGCAAAAGAATACGTTCTCCCTTTCGTCGCCGTACCAACCACAAAATCCAATGGTATCTGCATCAGCCCCATATTCTGTTCCGTCTGGATATTTTCTCTGGATAAAATATCATCCAGAACCGGCAGATAGGGAAAGCGCCCCTGCGAAACGCATGCCTTATATTCTTTTTTTCCAAGTTTGAGTGCTTCCTGATATTCGTTATCTCCCATTTTTTCTCCTTTCTACGGTTATTCCATGTTTTTGTTATTCCAATTTTACCACATCTGTGTTATGATACCAATGAAAAGTGAAAAAAAGCAAAGATTTTCTTTCTTTATGTGCTAAAATTTGCTATAATCAAATGTAGTAATAGGTACTATGGAGGAAATTCTATGGAGAATATCACGAAAGAACAGGCTGATATCATCGGTGAAGTTGCAAATATCTGTACAGGTACTGCGGCTACCGCCCTCAGTATGATCATCAACCGTTCAACAAACATTACCACTCCGCTTGTAGAAGTACTGGACAAAGAAAACACGCTGGAAAGTGACAACCATATTCTGGTCAAGGTTCCATACACAAGCGGCTTAGACGGGACAAATCTTATGGTACTGGATGTTCAGGATGCGCTGGTCATTGCAAGTCTTATGATGGGCGGTGACGGTCGTAATCTTTCCAATCTGCAGCTCGATGATCTCACGTTATCAGCAATTGCAGAAGCCATGAACCAGATGTGTGGATCCATTGCCACATCTATGGCGTCACTGTTATCCAGGCCGACAGATATTGGATTTCCGCTTATCAATTCAAAGGATCGCAAGACTTTCGAGATTCCGGATGAACTATGTAATGGAACAGATATCGTCAAGGTCACTTTTCGCCTGACCGTGGAAGACCTGATCGATAGCGAGCTGATACAATTATACCCTATCAGCATAGTAAAACAGATTTTAAAACAGGAGGATATATAAATGGCAAAGATATTAATCGTTGATGATGCAGCATTCATGCGAATGATGCTCAAGGACATTCTGACAAAGGGCGGATTTGAGATCGCTGGTGAAGCAGCAGACGGTGTAGAGGCCGTTGCAAAGTATAACGAGCTGAAACCAGATCTGGTTACTCTTGACATCACGATGCCAAACAAAGACGGTATTCAGGCACTCAAGGAGATCAAAGCAGCTGATCCAAACGCTACATGCGTTATGTGTTCTGCAATGGGACAGCAGTCCATGGTTATTGAGGCAATCCAGTCCGGCGCAAAGGATTTCATTGTTAAGCATTTCAGGCAGACCGTGTATTAGAGTCCATCCGAAAAGTATTAGGATAAATCTTATCATATTAAAAAAGGAGCACCATATATGGATGCTCCTTTTCTATTTCTTGTTTTTGCAATCATCTATTCTTATTTTCTGACAAAATACAGTTCTTTTACAATTGCCGGAGTTGCTGCAGGGCATCATTTTTCAAATACAGATGCCGTGTTCCTGTATGAACGCTTTCCGCTCCGCTCCGACAAGAATATCCTGTGCATATTCATCCGTCAGATTCGAGAGTCTCCTTAAACTGCCCTCTTCCATACCGGAAAATGTAAGGATCAGCATATAGCAATCCTCATATTTATAAAGTTGACCCGTAGGCAGATCCGTTGGCATAATGTTTTTTGCATAACGGAGCAGCCTATCAAAATCCGCAAACACAATCGTGCATAAACAGGAACCTGATCCGGATTTCCCTCATTTTGCCGTGCTTCATTAATCTGTGCCCACTTCTGCTGTGGAATTGCATTCATCAGTCCATTGACAATATCTTTCAGATGCTCCATCATTTCATCCGATCCCGGATGCTCCGAAAACGTAAGTGCCAGCGTATGGTCTGACATAAAATCAGCACGCACTGTCTTGATGCCCAGTTCAAATTTTGTTTCAAAACTCTGTTCTGCCATATCAAAAATCTGGTTCATAAATTCCTGTGTCCGCTCTCCATTGCTCATAATTTCCTCAATGGTGTATCCCAGATCCTGAATTTCCTGTTCGGATATTACACAACGAATGGTATGTTTTCCAATTTTTGAAAACTTCATACGCTCACCCTCTTTCCTCCAGATGATTCATCTGCCTGATCTTTTGACGTATTCTCTGTAATGCATTGTCGACAGATTTCGGGCTTTTCTTCATCAGCCCTGCGATCTGCATATAGTTATTTCCGTCCAGATAAAATTGCAACACCTGTTTTTCCATCGGACTTAACCGGCTGTTCACCCGGTTCCACAAATCCCTGGACACTTCCTGTTCGATCACCAGCTGCTCCGGGCTGCTGGTAAACCCAATACTGCCTTCTGCCCCTGCTCAAAAAAAGATAAATAGGAATTCAAAGGCTGATGCTTTTTTCTGTTGGATGCCTCTATTGCAGAATACAGCTGACGGTGAATACACAACCCTGCAAAATGAAAAAAACTGCTGTCTTTGTCCAGACAAAAATCCCGGATGGCCTTAAACAATCCAATCATGCCTTCCTGAATCAGTATCATCGGTTTCTCCTCCGATCAGATACATGGCATTGGCATATTGCGGACAAGCGGCTTATATTTTCGAGAATATAGTCCGTGATCTCTGTTTCTCCCTGCCGGAGTCTTTCAATCAATTCCTCATCCGTACAAGCATCATACTTCATTCTTTTCTTATCCCTTCTTCATCCTCTGACGCACAATCTCATACGAGAGAACTCCTGCAGCCACCGATGCATTTAAGGAATCAATATCTCCCTTCATTGGAATGGAAGCCACCATATCACAGTTTTTCTTTACGAGTGGACTGACTCCATCTCCCTCATTTCCGATCACCAGACCGATCGGTCCGGTCAGATCCATATCGTACATTAAGGTTCCATCCATATCCGCACACACAAACCACATACCGCGGTCTTTGAGTTCTTTCATGGTATTGGAGATATTTGTCACTTTTGCTACCGGTACATAATTAACCGCACCTGCCGATGTACGTGCGACGGTCGGTGTCAGTCCTACGGCACGGCGTTTTGGAATGATTACACCATGTGCCCCTGCCTGATTGGCGGTACGGATAATTGCCCCCAGATTATGTGGATCTTCGATTCCGTCTAAAATCAGGATAAACGGTGGTTCTCCTTTTTTTTCTGCAAGTGCCAGAATATCTTCCACCCTGGCATAATCATATGCTGCACTGACAGCAATCACACCCTGGTGCTTTCCTGTCTCGGAAATCTGATCGAGGCGTTCTTTTGTCACATAATTGACGATTGTATCGTGCTTTCTTGCCTCTCTGGTAATGGATCTGACCGGTCCATCCTGACAGCCGTCCAGAACATATAATTTATCGATTGTCCTGCCAGAACGAAATGCCTCAAGGACAGCGTTGCGTCCTTCAATATGATTTTCTTTCATTCCGGTAAATGTTTTCTTTTCGTCTTCCATAATTTTTTACCTTATAAACGCAGATGCAGACCATCTGCTGCTTCCTTAATCAATGAAACCAGCCGGTCGAACCGGTCCGTCAGATACAGATATCCCACCAGTGCCTCCAGCCCCGTTGCCTTACGGTAATCCGCCATCGTTGCATTTTTTGCCATGGTTGCCGACTTGGCATTGCGTCCTCTGCGATAGATGTCCGCTTCTTCCTCCGTAAGCATCGGTTCAAGATATTGTATGATAACTGCCTGCGTATGTGCTTTTACAATCTGACTCGTCCGGTGATGCAGCTGGTTGGGACGGGTATTTCCCTTGCCCACAACAACCGACCGAATCACCAGATCAAAAACACCATCCCCGATATAAGCCAGTGTCAGTGGGGAATAGGTCCGGATATCGACATCCGGAACCTCAAATTTTTCTTGATGTATGCGTCAATTCCTTCACTCATGCATTGCGCTCCCATACGACACCTTCGCGGGTATCTTTGATGGTGATGCCCCGTGCAAGAAGCTCGTCGCGGATTGCATCTGCACGGGCAAAATCTTTCTCTTTCTTTGCCCCGGCGCGCTCCGCAATCTTTTCATTGATGAACTGTTCCAGTTCTGCATCCACGCTCGGTTCCCGTCGTCCAGTCTCTCCTGGACCTGCAGTTGTCAGATTCAGTGGCCAGCACCTGGTCAAAATTCATTCAGCAGTGCCAGCTTTGTCTTTTCACTGATATTCTGCCTTTACCACGTCATAGACGATGGTCAGTGCCATGGAAGTATTCAGATCATCACGGATTGCATCTGCAAACTTTTTACGGAATGCTTCAAATGCTTCCTGCTCCATCTCTCCCTCATCTTTGAAGGTGGCAATCTTTTTTACTAATTTTTCGTATGCACTCTCTACGTTGTCCAGATTATCATAAGAAAATACGAGTGGCTTACGATAATGAGACTGCAGACAGAACATACGGTATGCCAGAGGATCGTACCCTTTGCTCTCCAATAGAGATACCGTCAGGAAATCGCCCTTGGACTTACTCATTTTTCCGGTCTGGTCATTCAGGTGGTTTACATGAAACCAGTACGGGCACCATTTGTGTCCCAGATAGCTTTCGGACTGTGCAATCTCGTTTGTATGGTGTGGAAAAAATATTATCTACTCCGCCACAGTGAATATCCATATACTCACCCAGATGTTTGATTCCGATGCAGGAGCACTCAATATGCCATCCCGGATATCCAACCCCCCACGGGCTGTCCCACTTCAATGCCTGATCCTCGAATTTGGATTTTGTAAACCAGAGAACAAAATCGTTTTTATTCCGTTTATTTTCATCTTCCTCCACATCGTCACGCACGCCGACCTGCAACTGTTCCTTTTCGACTGCGGAAGAAAATACAAATAATCCTCCAGTCTGCTGGTATCAAAATAAACATTTCCACCGGCCTGATAAGCATATCCCTTTTTAAGAAGTACCTCGATCATGTGAATAAATTCTGGAATGCAATGGGTTGCAGGTTCTACCACATCCGCTTTTTTGATATTTAATTTCCGGCAGTCCTCAAAAAATGCATCTGCATAAAATTTTGCCACTTCCATAACGGTCTTGTGCTCACGCTTAGCACCTTTTAACATTTTGTCTTCCCCCGTATCCGCATCGGAAGAAAGGTGTCCCACGTCCGTGATATTCATGACGCGCTTTACATCATACCCCACATAGGAAAGTCCACGCACAAGAATATCCTCCATGATATAGGTACGCAGATTCCCGATATGCGCAAAATGATAAACGGTCGGTCCACAGGTATACATTTTGATTTGCCATCTTCGTGCGGTATCACTGTCTCAATCTTTCTTGTCAGTGTATTGTAAAAGCGAAATTGATTCTCCATTGTGTCTGTCCTTCCATCTGTTTCTTCTTATATATTTTAAGTGTACAATATTTTCCGGCAAAAGTCACGTCTTATCTATGATCTGCTGCACCCGGGACATCCTGCACATTTACTCCCGCCCCCGACAACCATACTGCTCTCATAAAATCCGTTCAGCATACAGATTGCCTGTGACGAAATTCCTTCTTCTGTTCCGGTAAACCCAAGTCCTTCCTCGGTTGTTGCCTTGATATTGATCTGCTCTTTTGCAATGCCAAGGGTCTTTGCAATATTCTCCTCCATCTGCGCAATATACGGACGCAGCTTTGGCTTCTGTGCAATCACTGTCGCATCAATATTTTCTACCACATAACCATTCTTTTCCAATAAAAGACGCACATGTTCGAGCAGTTTCATGCTGGAAATTCCCTTATACTGCGGATCGGTATCCGGAAATGTTTTCCGATATCCCCGAGTGCTGCAGCACCAAGCAGTGCATCCATGATTGCATGCACAAGCACATCCGCATCCGAATGTCCGAGCAGTCCCAATGTATGCGGAATCTCCACACCTCCGAGAATCAGTGGCCGTCCCTCCACCAGTTTGTGTACATCATAACCCATTCCTACACGCATTTTTCTTCTCCTGTCTTTTTATGATGTTGCTGATTCCAGTTCCCCCTGCAAACAGCTTCCTTATAAATTCTAATGATAATATGCCACCAGGCAAAGCCTGATGACCTTCACAGGCTTCAAGCCTGTTTTATTATAACACAAATTCGGGGGCTGTATCAAACAGTCCCCGAACGAAGTATCACATCAGTTTTCAACTATGCAAGTGCTGCTGTAATGATTGCCATGGAATATACTTCTGATGCATTACATCCACGGGACAGATCATTGATTGGCGCATTCAGACCTAACAAAATCGGACCGTAAGCTTCGAAATTACCAAGTCTCTGTGCAATCTTGTATCCGATATTTCCGGCATTGATATCCGGGAAAATAAAGGTATTTGCATGTCCGGCAACTGAAGAATCCGGGCACTTTGTTCTTGCAACTCTTGGTGATACCGCTGCATCAAACTGTAATTCTCCCTCGATTGGAAGATCTGGGTATTTCTCGCGTGCCTTATGTGCTGCATTGCGCATCTTATCTACATCCTCGCCCTTTCCGGAACCAAGTGTAGAGTAGCTTAAAAATGCAACCTTCGGATCTACACCGAAAATTCTTGCACAGGCAGCTGACTCACCGGCGATCTCTACGAGTTCATCCTCGGTCGGATGGATGTTGATCGCACAGTCAGACATTGCAAGAACCTCGTTCTCACCTGTCGCAGACGGACGAACCAGAATAAAGCAGGAAGATACGATGCTGTTGCCAGGTTTTGTCTTAATCAGCTGAAGTGCCGGACGAACGGTATCTGCCGTAGAGTATGTAGCTCCGCCAAGCAGTGCATCCGCAATGCCCATCTTTACAAGCATGGTGCCAAAGTAGTTTGCCTGGGAAAGAATGCCTCTTGCCTGCTCCGGTGTTACTCCCTTGCTCTTTCTTAATTCACAGAACAGATCTACCATCTCATCCATACGGTCAAATTTCTTTGGATCAACGATCTCTGCCCCACGGATATTAAATCCGCTCTCCTCTGCTGCCTTTTCAATTTCATCCGGATCGCCTACAAGGATTGGATGTAAAAAGTTGCTTGCAAGCAGACGGGAAGATGCCTCAAGAATACGAGGATCGCTTCCTTCTGTGAATACAATTTTCTTTGGGCTTTTCTTTAATACTTCAATCAGTTGTCCAAAACCAAACATAATAAATCTCCTTTATCTATACTTAATTTTATTATTAGCTACCACTAATTGTATACTCGTTATTCACGAAATTCAATGCATTTACGTGTTCTAAAATGAGAACATTTTGCATAAAAAGAAACCCCATGCTGATTCTCCATGGGGTCTCCTGTAAAATGAAGGATTTATCACAAATGACGTTTTTACTGAATTTTCTACTGAATTGCCTTAAATGCCTCATCCAGATCCTCAATGATATCATCGATATTTTCTGTACCGATAGAAAGACGGATCGTGTTTGGCTTGATTCCCTGATCTAAAAGTTCTGCTCATTGCACTCGGAATGTGTGGTGCTTGCCGGATGAATGGCAAGGGACTTCACATCTGCTACGTTTGCAAGCAGTGAGAACAGCTCAAGGTTATCGATGAATTCCTGTGCTTTTTCTGCACCACCCTTGATCTCAAATGTAAAGATAGAACCGCCACCATTTGGGAAATACTTCTTGTAGAGTGCCTGCTGCTCCGGGTCTTTGGAAATGGATGGATGGTTTACTTTTTCTACCTGTGGCTGGTTCTCTAAGTATTTAACAACCTTTAATGCATTCTCCACATGACGCTCTACGCGAAGGGAAAGCGTCTCTAATCCCTGCAGGAAGATAAATGCGTGTACCGGAGAAATGGTAGCACCTGTGTCACGCAGTAAAATTGCACGGATATAAGTAGCAAATGCTGCCGGTGCGCAATCCTTTGCAAAGCTTACCCCATGGTAAGATACGTTTGGCTCTACCAGCATGGCCACTTGCTGCTCTGTGTCCAGTCAAATTTTCCGCTGTCGATGATCACACCACCAATGGTAGTTCCGTGTCCACCGATGAACTTTGTAGCAGAATGTACCACAATATCTGCGCCGTGCTCAATCGGGCGGACCAGATACGGAGTCGCGAATGTATTGTCAACAATCAGCGGAATTCCATGCTTGTGTGCAATTCCTGCGATCTTTTCAATATCAACTACTTCAGAGTTTGGATTTCCAAGTGTCTCTATCTCGATGGCTTTGGTGTTATCCTTAATTGCAGCTTCAATCTCTTCATAGTTGAACGGATCTACAAATGTTGCCTCAATGCCATAATCCGGAAGCGTATGTGCCAGAAGGTTGTAGGTACCACCGTAGATATTCTTTGCAGCTACAATGTGATCCCCTGCATGCGCAACTGCCTGAAATGCATAAGTTAATGCGGCTGCTCCCGAACCTACCGCAAGTGCCGCAACACCGCCTTCAAGTGCTGCAATTCTCTGCTCGAAGATATCCTCTGTCGGATTGGTCAGACGTCCGTAAATATTTCCGGCATCCTTTAATCCGAAACGGTCAGCAGCATGCTGGCAGTTGTGGAATACATAAGAAGAAGTCAGATAAATCGGAACGGCTCTTGCATCGGTAACCGGGTCTGCCTGCTCCTGTCCTACGTGTAACTGTAATGTTTCAAATTTTAAATTTCTGTCTGCGTAATGTTTTTTGCTCATTTTAATACTCTCCTTTTTCTGCTATTTTTGAAATCACATTTACCTGATCCGGTAAAGTGTGGGGTTTTCGTTTGAACTGGTTATATCATACCACAGAGGTAGGAAAAGTGTTAGTCTTTTTATTTTTATAGCTGGTTATAAGTTTTGCTTATAGCCGATACTTCTACAGTACTTTAAATGGGGTTTTTTCAGATATAAGTTTTTCGATGTGACGGAAGAAGGGGGACATTCTCTTTCTACAGAAATTTGCAAGTTAGCGCCGATATTGATTTCAGGTTGGTTTAGAAAAAGTTTTACGTTTACGCAATTAACGTTACACAATGGAACTACGGCGCAGTTGTAAATTTGTTCTTCCGAAAGAAATGTCCCCCTTCTTCCTGTGGATTGGGAAAAATATAAGGGAAAGAATTGTTTCTGCAAATTTTGTGGATTAAAAAATATAAGAAAAGAACTGCTTCCGCAAATTTTGTGGATCAGAACACCAAACGACAAACAGAATGTTATGGAAACATTCAGCGATAAAATGTTGGGGTCTATAGGCAAAAAATTAATGTCTAAGGTGACACATTTTCTTATTTTCAAGTGTGAAATAAGGAACTGTCACCAACAAAAGAAAAATTGCTTCTCCAGATACCGTTTTTCTCAAAAAATGGTATCCCGGAAAGCAATTTTTGCTCCATAGAGACTTTTCGGTATCTAAATGTTAAATTTTCAGTATATAGGTACCACGATGGTATCTTTCAGATCAATTTTATTTGTGTAGAGACCACGATGGTATCTTTCAAATCTATTTTATTTGTGCAGAGACCACGATGATATCTTTCATTTACCATCTGATTGTCACTTTGTCAAAAATTCAGAAGTTGGAGAATGCGCTCACTCCCTGTTCATCCCGGTTATCAATAACAAAATCGCAGATCTCCCGATTCCGTTTCTCCGCATCCAGCGACAACAGACGAAGGGTTTTCTCCCCGACAGAGAAATCCGACTGCACAATATCCGCAATCATGTCTTCTTTATCTTTTGCCACATAGATAATTGCGGTCGGAAAATGCCGCTTCATGCAATTGCGCCACACATATCCAGGGACATGACGCATACTTGCCATCGTCAAGCACCGCCTGGATATCTTCCTTTTTTGTTCCGTAATGCACCCCGGCGTACATGGTGCGTTCAAAGAAATCCTGCTGTGCAAACTGTTCTTTTGTCAGATAATGATGCTTGCTGCTTTTCTTGGTGCAGTAGGTTTTCGGATTGACAAAGCGATCCTCCTGACATAATTTTTTGGTCAATGCGTCTTTTCCGGAACCGGACGGTCCTACCAGTGCCAGAACCGATGGATTTTTTATTTCCATCGTGCGCGTCTGCGAGGCATGGATGATCTGCCTGACCAGAGAAACAAATTCACTCATCTGATTCACGGACAGGAGTCCTGTCATCTTCCAGTTCCACGGCTTACGCATCAGTACCGGATACGTGGCCGGTGTCTCAAGTACATTATGAATGGCATCATCCAGGATGATATCAAACTGCACCAGATTCTTTGCATTGCCCAAAATGATATTTTCCGGTGGAAATTCCGGAAATGCCGTAAGGATCTGTTTTGCACGAATCCCCATAAACGCCGGAGCTACCGCAGTAATGAAATAAACATCCGCAATTTCCATCAGACGATGCACTGCTTTTTTGTTCTTCTCCGGCACCTGCTGGCGGGCATAGAGTTCTTCGTCCTCGTAAAATTCCTTGATGACACCTGCACGTCCACGATTTTCCCAGGTATCAATCTCCTCCAGCCGAAGTGGCGGATCGATATGATATTTTTCATTTGCCATGGCAACGGCAATGCTGTTAAATGGTGCCGTCACATCGTCCCAGTCCAGCCCTATTTTCGGTCGTAACATCCACCCATGCCCCTTCTTTTCTTCTAAATCAAACGATTTACTCCTCGACAGAAACCAGTTCAATTGTAAAATTCAATTCTTTTCCTGCCATCTCATGATTTGCATCAAATGTAATGGTTGTTTCATCCTTTTCTACTACTTTTACCGGAAATGGCTGTCCGGCAGCATTCTGCAAATACACCTGCTGCCCTGCTTCCAGTTCTTCTGCCCCCGGAAGCTGTGCCAGTTCCACCGTAAAAATGGCATCCGGATCTGCCAGTCCGTAGGCTTCCTCCGGCATCAGATGAACATCCAGCGTCTGTCCGACTTCCATGTTGGCAACTGCTGCATCAAATCCTTTGATCATCATTCCTGCACCACATACAAATTCCAATGGCTCTCCTCTGTCATAAGAGGAATCAAACTGTGTTCCATCATTAAATGTGCCGCGATAATGTGTTCTGCATTTCTTTCCAACGTTCTTTCCCTCGATGGTACTGCTTTTTGTATTTTCCATATGTTTTCTCCTGTTCTTCTTTTTATAAAATAAAAAAACTTGTGATCTGTGACCACAAGCCTGTATAGTAGCGAGGGAGAGACTCGAACTCTCAACCTCCCGGGTATGAACCGGACGCTCTAGCCAGTTGAGCCACCTCGCCATATTTAGTTCCATCAGTTTTTCTGATGAATGGGACCTACAGGGCTCGAACCTGTGACCCTCTGCTTGTAAGGCAGATGCTCTCCCAGCTGAGCTAAGATCCCATTTCGTGTTGGCTGCTCTCGCAACCGACTTCGTTAGTATATCGTACGAGAACAGATATGTCAACACTTTTTTTGAATTTTTG
>ENA-OQAS01000235-OQAS01000235.1-human-gut-metagenome-genome-assembly--contig:-NODE-235-length-29638-cov-12.141676_pt1 | contig 29638 bp, 36 predicted proteins | sample MGYA00242733_ERZ504523 | MGnify/ENA primary metagenome ERZ504523 (study PRJEB26092, sample SAMD00036239) | human gut metagenome | host: Homo sapiens | study: EMG produced TPA metagenomics assembly of...
ATCCGCGTGCGGCAGTTCTGTGTCGGTACTCCTAGGCGTAGGCGGAACGCAATCCGTCGAGGCCCATCCCGTGGGGAGACCGGCGGGATGAACCTTTTCACCAGCTATGCTCATTCAGATTCTGCTTATTGGCGTGTCCGTGTCCATGGACACGTTCGCCGTCTCCATCGGCAAAGGCCTGACCGTCAAGAAGCTGCGCGGTCTGGACGCGCTCAAAACCGCCCTGTGGTTCGGCGGATTCCAGGCGCTGTTCCCGCTGCTGGGCTATTTCGCGGCCAGCACGTTCAGCAAATACGTGACCGCCGTGGACCATTGGATCATTTTCGGCCTACTCGCTCTGATCGGCGGCAATATGATGCGCGAAGCCTTCGAAGAAGACGAGGAGAACGCCAAGGAAACCCCTGAATTCGATTGGAAGCACATGCTGCCGCTCGCCGTGGCCTGCAGCATCGACGCCTTCGCCGTCGGCGTGAGCTTCGCATTCATGACGCTCAACATCTGGCTTTCGGTGGTCATCATCGGCGTCACCACCGGCCTGTTCTCCGCGGCCGGCCTGTATATCGGCCGCGCGTTCGGCTCGCGGTGGCAGAAGCCCGCGCAGATCGCCGGCGGCATCGTGCTGATTCTTATCGGCGTGAAGGTGCTGTTCGAGCATCTCGGATTCCTCGGTTGACTGCAATCCAACATAATAAAAGCCCGTAATCATTGCGATTACGGGCTTTGTCATTAGAACAGCCGTTTACAGCACGACGATGGCGAGCGCCGCCAGACCGACTGCGAGACCGGTCAGCATGACCGGCAGCAGTGCGAGGCCGATCCACGGCGAACGCGCATCCGGCTCGGGGTCGGCGTCGCGGTGCCAGAAGTACGAGCACACGGTGAGCGCCACGGCCACCAATACCGTCACGATCGCGGCGACGACCCATGTCGTGGTCACGTTGCTGAACATGTCCACCGTGGCTCCGGAGGCAGCGGACATGGCGGCGGCCTTGGAATGCGTTGTCGGCAGGAGCACCGGCAGGAAGCACCAACCGCGCTGGCGATCATGGCGACGCCTTCGACCACGCTGTGCGACAGCGAGCGGATCAGGTGCGTGCGGTTTTCGCGGGCCATCTGCCGGCCGAAGGATACGATGATCAGCACGATCAGCAGTCCGCCCACGCCGGCGATCCACGCTTCCTCCATGGAGAAGCTTTTGCCGCCATCCAGGCCGGCGGGGAAGATCACATTGCCCAGCATCACGGTCGTGGCGCAGATCGCCGACAGCAGGCCTGCGATCGCGGCGATCACATGGCCGGCGACGCCGTCGCGGAACGGACTGAACACCACCAGCAGCACGACCATCGCCAGCGAGGCGATGATCGTGAACGGAACCGCGGCCGGTTTGGCGGCGTCGCCGTACATCATGCCGGGAACCAATGCGAGCGCCACCAGCACCACGTATGCGATGATCTGAATCGCCAGGACCTTGGCAAAAGCGACTTTCCGCGTGGCTTCCTGGGCGGTGGCCTTCTCAGCGGTCATCTCGGACCCCCTTTTCATATTGTGGTCATTCCGTATGCAATATGAATAAATGTAGCCGTAAGTGTCCACATACTTCGGTTACAATCGAGGAAACGCCGATAACACATACCGAGTGTACAATCGCGGCATCAGTTATAGGGAACATGAGGGAGCTGACGTGACGGATCTTACGCTTATGACGTTCGCTAGCGACCCGGCCACCGTTCTTCCCTCGCTGGCGTTGCTGTCCCACCGCGTGCGCGTTCTGCCGATGGATGCAGCGAGCTTGGTGAAGATGCCGGAGAACACCATTCTGTTTCTTGATGCGCGTGACGATTTGGCCACCGCGAAAACGCTGTGCCGTCTGATTCACGCGTCGGGACTGTCCACGCCGATTGTGCTGATTCTCACCGAGGGTGGTTTCACCGTGGTGAATTCGCAGTGGGGCATCGCCGATGTGGTGGTGGCCTCCGCTTCCCCCGCCGAAGTGGAGGGGCGTCTGCGTCTGGTGTCCGAACGGGGCAATGCGCCGGCCAGCACGGCCGCTAGCACCGGCGAGCAGGGCGTGCAGAACGAGGATGGCCTGATCCGTTCCGGCGATCTGGTGGTGGATACCAACGGTTATACGGCCAGCCTGCATGGCCATCCGATCGACTTGGCGTACAAGGAGTTCGAGCTGCTCAAGTATCTGGTGCAGCATCCGGGCCGCGTGTTCACGCGTGCGCAGCTGCTGCAGGAGGTGTGGGGCTACGACTATTACGGCGGCACCCGCACTGTGGACGTGCATATCCGTCGTCTGCGCGCCAAGCTGGGTGGCGAGTACGAGCATCTCATCGGCACCGTGCGCAACGTCGGCTATCGTTTCGATCCGCCGGAAGAGGATGAGCATGAGGCCGCGGCCAAGGATGCGGCTCACGGCGAATCCGGCGAAAGCTGACTTTTTCTTGCGATCATTCCGTTGATGTTCGACGGGTTCCGTTTGTTTTCGTTGGCCTTTCGCTGATTTCCTGTTGTTTTTTGCTGATTTTCTATTGTTTTTTGCTGATTTTCTGTCGTTTTTTCGATGGATTTTCGCTGTTTTTGCCGATTGCGACGTTTCCGCAGGTTTCCCGCGTTCGTCGCATGCGAGGGGTAGGCTGGAGGCATGCCTCGGGAATCGAAGAAGGCGCGGATCGCGCGCATGCATCAGGAATACGAGCAGTTGTGCGTGGAGATTCCCGATCCGAAATGCGCGTTGAACTTCAATTCTCCTTTCGAACTGCTGGTGGCTACGGTGTTGAGCGCGCAGACCACCGACAAGCGCGTGAACATGGTCACGCCGGAACTGTTCGGCGAATATCCCGGTCCGGCGGAGCTTGCCGCCGCGAATCCCGAGCACGTCGAGGACATCATCCGCACCATCGGCTTCTTCCGTACGAAAGCGCGCAATATCATCGGGCTGTCGCATGAGTTGTGCGTGCGATTCGGGGGCGAGGTGCCAGCCGATATGGCTTCGCTGGTCAGTCTGCCGGGCGTGGGCCGCAAAACCGCGAACGTGGTGTTGGGCAACGCGTTCGGCGTGCCCGGTTTTCCTGTGGACACGCATGTGATTCGTGTGACTGGGCGATTGCGGTGGCGGTCCGACTGGGCGAGCCCCTCCCCTGACCCGGTGGCCATCGAACGTGAGGTCACCGCCTGCTTCCCTCCCGAAGAATGGACCGATCTGTCTCACCGTTTGATATTGCATGGCCGCGCCATCTGCCATGCACGAAAACCGGATTGCGCCGACTGCCCCCTCAACGACACGTGTCCGAGCGCGTTCGCCGCGTGATTCCGACGCATGCCAGCCGCCGCGCCGGCACTCCGTCGAATCGCACCCGCCATCGGGCGTGTAGCATGCGTCAACTAGACTCGGGTGCATGGATGAAAACGGGCGGAAACGTAATCTGAAAGCCGAGGCGACGCGCTGGCTGATCTTCTTCGGCGTCGCGATCGTGCTCAGTGTGCTGCTGTGGCTGGGACTGTCGCTGACAGGCCGCAAGAATCCCATCACATCCTTCGGCACGCTCGTCTCCGACTCGTCGGTGACGTCGGCATCGAAGGCGACGCGCCGAAATCGCTTGACATCCGCACCGAACAAGGCACCGCCGTGGAGCAAGCGCTGCTCGGCAACGTATACGAAACGCTGGTGTCACGCAGCGAAACCAACAAACTGCAGCCGGGAATCGCCAGCTCCTGGCAGGCTTCCGACGACGGTCTCACGTACACGTTCACGTTGAACGACGGCATGACGTTCGCCAATGGGCACAAACTCGACTCGTCCGACGTGGTCTGGTCACTGCAGAACGCCGTCAACAACCATTATGTGGGAGCCGACCAGCTTGGTGATCTGAAGGAAATCACCAATCCCAATGCGAATACGGTGGTCATCACGCTCGCCAAGCCGAATCCGCGGCTGTTGCGCGCGCTGGCCGGCCGTGCAGGCGTCGTGTACGACGCGGAAAGCAAAACCAACTATGCGAAATCGGCGGTCGGATCGGGACCATTCACCGTGTCAACCGCGGACCAATCGCAAATCGTGCTGCAACGCAACGACTCGTATTGGGGCAAAAAAGCCGCATCATCGCAAGTGACGCTCTACTACTACGCCAACGAGGAATCCATGGCCGATGCCATGAAAGCCGGCAAAATCAGCATGGCGCTGCCGCTGAGCGCTTCAACCGCCTCGGAACTGGGCAAAACCAACGGTATTACCGCGGACAGCGGCATCAGCTTCGACAAGGTGATGCTCGCGTTCAACAACGACAACAACAGCCCCTTCTCCGACGAGCAGATCCGCAAGATGACGCGATACGCCATCGATGCGAAGACCATCGCCAAGAACGCGCCCGACGCGTACGCGCCGCTAGGAGGCCGATCAGCCCGCTGGAAGACGGGTATGAGGACCTGAGCGGCCTGTACCCCTACAACCTCGAACAGGGGCAACGGATGCGCACGTATTTCGGAGTGAACTACATCGCGCCAATCGACATTCTGGTGCCGAAGGAATACGAAAGCATCGGCAACGACGTGAAAACCGCCATCGAAAACCTCAATATCAACACCAATCTGGAAGTGCTCGATTCCGCCGCGGACGTGACGGAACGCATGAACGCCGGCACCTATAACATCGCGCTGACCACCATGAGCGACGAAGGTGACGCAAGCGTCTTCGATAACGGCCAGTCCGTGTTCCATTTCGAGAACGGCGACGCGCAGCAGGCTTACGCCAATGCCATGGCCGCGACCAACGACAACGATTATCAGGCCCGCATGCGCGATTACGCGCGCGCCGTCAGCGAGAACGCGGCCAGCGACTGGCTGTACACGCGCAAGAACTTCCTTGCCGTTTCCGATGGGCTGCAGGGGTATCCGAAGAATCTGACCGACCGTCTGCTGCCGTTGAACAGATTGACGCTGCACTGATTTTTCCACGGTTTTTTATGTGGATTTTCCGCGATTTGCCTGCGATTCCGGCATTCGGTTCGATAGGCGCTGATACGACGCAGTTGTCACATTCGCTTTCTAGACTAGCGACTATGACTGAAAGCCAAGATAACACCATCAACGCGAACCTCACGCCGCTGCCCGACAGGGTCGGCGTGGACGGTCTCGAAGACAAGTGGCGTGGCGTCTGGGACGAGAGCGGAGTCTACAAGTTCCAGGGCACCCGCGACCGCAAGGCCGTCTATTCCATCGATACCCCGCCGCCCACCGTTTCGGGCCACCTGCATGTGGGCCACGTGTTCTCCTACACGCACACCGATGTGATCGCACGTTTCAAGCGCATGAACGGCTACGACGTGTTCTACCCGATGCTGGGACGACAACGGCTGCCGACCGAACGCCGTGTGCAGAACTATTACGGCGTGCGCGTGGATACGTCCCTGAAGTACGATCCGAATTTCGTGCCGCCGTTCGAGGTACGGACGGCAAGAAGATCGACGCGAAGGACCAGGTGCCGATCTCCCGTAAGAACTTCATCGAGCTGTGCGAGAAGCTCACCGCCCAGGACGAGAAGCAGTTCGAGGCGCTGTGGCGCTCCCTCGGCCTGTCCATCGACTGGTCGCAGACCTACCACACCATCGGCGAGCATCCGCAGCGCGTGGCCCAGAAGGCGTTCCTGCGCAACCTGGCCCGTGGCGAAGCGTATCAGAAGGACGCTCCGGGTCTGTGGGACGTGACGTTCCAGACCGCAGTGGCCCAGGCCGAACTGGAATCGCGCGAATATCCGGGCTTCTACCACAAGGTGGCGTTCCGTTTCGAAGACGGCACCCCGATCTACATCGAGACCACCCGTCCGGAACTGCTGGCCGCCTGCGGCGCGCTGATCGCGCACCCGGACGACGAGCGTTACAAGCAGTATTTCGGCCAGTACGTCTACTCCCCGCTGTTCCACGTGAAGGTGCCGATTCTGGCGCATAAGGCGGCGGAAATGGACAAGGGCGCCGGCATCGCCATGTGCTGTACGTTCGGCGACGTCACCGACGTCGAATGGTGGCGCGATCTGAACCTGCCGCTGCGTTCCATCATCCAGCGCAACGGCCGCATCGTCATGGACACCCCGGATTGGATCGAATCCGAGGAAGGCAAGCGTATCTTCCAGGAGACCGCGGGCAAGACCACGTTCTCCGTACGTAAGGTCATCGTCGACGAGCTGCGCGCTGCCGGCGATCTGGACGGCGAGCCGACCCCGACCAAGCGTATGACGAACTTCTACGAGAAGGGCGACAAGCCGCTCGAAATCGTCACCTCCCGCCAGTGGTACCTGAAGAACGGCGGCACCGACGAGAAGCTGAACGCCGAGCTCATCGCACGCGGCAAGGAGCTGAACTTCCACCCGGACTTCATGCGTGTACGTTACGAGAATTGGGTGCATGGCCTCAACGGCGATTGGCTGATCTCCCGTCAGCGCTTCTTCGGCGTTCCGTTCCCGCTGTGGTACCCGGTGAAGGAGGATGGCACCGCCGATTACGACCATCCGATCACCCCGAGCGAGGACCGTCTGCCGATCGACCCGACCGACGATGTGCCGGAAGGCTACACCGAGGACCAGCGTGACGTGCCGGGCGGCTTCACCGCCGAGCCGGACATCATGGATACCTGGGCCACTTCCTCCCTCACTCCGCAGATCGTGACCCGCTGGGAGGAGCCGGGCGAAGAGAACCAGGCCATTTTCAACGCCACCTTCCCGATGGACCTGCGTCCACAGGTCAGGACATCATCCGCACCTGGCTGTTCTCCACCATGGACCGTGCGCACTTGGAGAACAAGTGCCTGCCGTGGGCCAACACCACGCTGTCTGGCTGGATCCTCGATCCGGACCACAAGAAGATGTCGAAGTCCAAGGGCAACGTGGTCGTGCCGGACAAGCCGATCAAGCAGTTCGGCGCCGACGCGGTGCGTTACTGGGCCGCCGCCGCCCGTCTGGGTCTGGATGCCACGTACGACGAAGGCCAGATGAAGATCGGCGCCGTCTTGCCATCAAGCTGCTCAACGCCACCAAGTTCGCTCTGGCCATCGGACGTGAGGACGAGAACCATCACGTGGGCGCTCCGGCAGTCGCCGCATGGAACCCGGCCGACGTGACCGAGCCGATCGACCGTTCCGCGATGTCCAAGATGGCCGCCGTGGTCCGCGAAGCCACCGACGATCTCAACAACTACGAGCATTCCAAGGCTCTGGAAGTCATCGAGAACTACTTCTGGCAGTTCTGCGACGACTACATCGAGCTGGTCAAGAACCGTGCTTATGGCACCGCCGATTCCACCGGCAACGTGCCGAGCGAGGCCGCGGTGAAGTCCGCACGCACACGCTGGGCCTGGGTCTTGATGCGTTCGCGCGCCTGCTGGCCCCGTACCTGCCGTATGCCACCGAAGAGGTGTGGAGCTGGATGCATGAGGCGAAGGCTCCGTGCACCGCGCAGCATGGCCTGTGGCCGACGTGTACGCGGCCGCCGCCGGCGACGCATCCGCCGATCTGCTTGCTCATGCCGGTGAGGCTCTGGCCGCGCTGCGTGGCATCAAGTCGAAGGCCAAGGTTTCGATGAAGACCCCGATCTTGTCTGTGACGCTTGCCGTTGCCAACGATGTGCGCGGGTCCATCGAGCCGCGCTGGGCGATATCGCCGAAGCTGGTCGCGTGACCGGACCAATCGCCTTCACCGCACCGCTGCCGCCGAGGGTGAGGACGAGGCCGCCGATGTGACGGTCGCCGAAAGCGAGCTAGGCGAACCGCCGGCCAAGAAACCGAAGAAGTGAGTCTCTGAGGTGAGCCGCCAGCGGCTTTTGTAGCGCAGCCGCTCACTTCACCCACATACGAAGGGCCTTTCCTTTGCATGAAGGAGAGGCCCCTCGTATATCCCGTCACTGTCTGCAACTAACCGTGCCCCCTTTTGCTCATATTCAGTCAAAATCGCGGGAAAAATGCTTTCGTGAGCGAAAAGGGGTATAAATCGCAGGCAAAACGGTCGAAATCATATCCCCTTTTGCTCACGTCCGTGCAGAATCGCCCTAAATCGCAAGACGTGCGCGCATAGAACCGTCCTTATCCCGTTCTCGCTGTTCTCAGCGTACATTCCCACCCCTGCGCACAAACCCGTACGCGAAAAATGGTTTTTATGGGCGTAATCTCAACGAATGCACAAGCGGAGGCGGAAATCGCAATCAAAAACCCCGAAACGTACCACGTAAGCGACGGAGCACTATCGGATTTAGCGCATCGCACAAACCGCGTGCTCTACAGCACCGGAACGGACAGGAGGTACTGCGGGCCAGCGGACGAATTTCCGGAACCGTTCCCACCCAATCCAGCCTGCAGCGCATCGTCGAAAACTTCCGCAGCGGCGGCCAATTCGACCGTCTCGTCAATCAAATCGCCATTATCCGGCGTGAAACCGGTTTTCGCCAAGCCATAGCCGGCAACCGGCAACGAACTGGACATCGAATCGGCGGAAGAAGAGGAATCGGAACCGCTGTTCTTCGAAGAGCCGTCCACTCCCCCGACTTTCGCCACATTCTTCGACGTGGTGTCCGCTGCGGCGCCGAACGACGGGCGTAATCCGCCCGCGTAGCTCATCACATCATCCATGCTGATGGCGTTCTTGTCATCGACCAAGCTGGTCGAATCGGCGGTGTTGTTCTTCGCCTGCGCGCGTTCGGCCTTGCGTTGCGCACGGGACCGCCGTTTCTCGGCTTTCGCGCACAACGATTGGCTGGCGGAGGCGGAACGCAACGTGTCCAGCACAGAAGCGTCATCGGCAGCGCCCGATTCGGACGTGTCGTCATCCGAATCCAGCTGGTCGGCGAATCGCAGCACGATCTGGTGGAATGCGCTGGCCTGTCCGGTGTGCTCGCTGGCGTCCGCCAACGCGGTCATCGCCGCGGACACCTTGTCGGACGCGGTTTTGAGCTTCTCATTGTCTTTGATGCCGGCACGCACGTCGCGATCGCCTGGGTTTCGTAGCTGCCAGCCGTGCCTGCGGTGGCGCCAGTTCCTTAAGCCGAGCCGTGTATGCGTCGGTGAAATCCATCGAATACGGGATCATGGCCGCGGACAGCTGCGATTGGCCGGCACTGTAGTCTTTGGAGCCGCGCTGTTGTTCCTCGCCGGCGCACTTGGTGAGCTCGTTCACCAAGCCGGATGTGCCACGCTGTTCGATGGTGCGAATCACCTCGTCGACGGCGTCGGCCGCGCCGATATGCCGGTATGCGGCGCTCACGTCGTTGACGGCGTTGGCCAGGTCTGCCACGGATTTAGCTACGGAGGTATCGCCGTTCAGTTCGGACGCGGTGCCGAGAATGGCGGGAAGCTGTGTGGCGTTGCCGATCGAACCGGACAGATGCGTGGTGTATGAGCCACGTACGCGTCGATGTAGCCGTCGAACGCCTGATCGTGCGCTTTGGAACGTACGGCGATGGTCTGTTTGGCAAGCGCTTTCTCGTTGTCTCTGAGCTGTTCCAGTTGGGCGATGAGCTTGCGGTTGCGTTGCGAGCCGACGTTGGTCAGACCGTCCACCAAGGTGGTTGCACGCTTGGTCAGGTCAGGCAGTGATTGCTGAACGTTGCCTTCCACCGCGGCGATGGACAGTGAGCTCATGGTGAAGTGCTTCGCCGTCACGTAGGCGTTGAAGGTCAGGTCCTCGCCCGGTTTGCCGACCGCAGCCACCAGGGTCGAGGTGTTGTCGGATGAGACGAGCACGCCGTCATCGGCGGTCACGTCACTGCCGACGCGTCCGGGAATGGTGAAGGCGACGATTGGCGTCAGATTGGCGGTCACGTCGGGTTTCGTGGCATGCAGGGCGATGCGTATGCCGATCATGCCGGAAGCGCCGGAAACGTCGGAAACGCTTACGTCGGGCCCGTTGAGGGTGAAGGAGGCGGATATTTTCCACGGCAATGCGACAACGCCTTTGGGAACGCGTTTCGACGTGGAGGATCCGCTGTTGGTCAGGAAAAGGCGGCCTGGTTTGTCGATGGAGGTGTAGGCGCTCATCACGTCATCATGCGATGCATCGGCCGCGTACTGCCCATTCTGTTGCAAGGCCGATATCGCGTCGTTCACGCCGACTGCCGCGACGGGAGCGGCGGTGATGACGGCGACCGCGATCGCCGCGGCAAGCGGGCGTCGGGCACCGGATGGACGGTTCGCGGTGGCGTGGCGCATGCCGGACCTCTCAATCGCAATCGAAACAACTTTCCAAGGCATTTAATGTAGTGCCCGGCATGCCCGTCGGCAATGGACGTTCGCGCGGGCGCGCGGAAAACGGACGGCTCAGGCGAAAACGTCGAGTACGCCCGGGTCTCCCCCGTTTTCGGCGATGCGCTTGTGGCGGCGCTTGGCCTCGGTCACCACGAATTCGCGGTACATTTCGGCGATTTCCGGATCCAGTCCGGCTTCGTCGGCAATGCGATGCAGACGCTCGATCTGGGCATGTTCACGCTGGTAATCGGCCGGCGCGAAGCCCGCACGCGCCTTGAGCACACCCACCTGCGACGTGTATTTGAACCGTTCCGCCAGCAGCGAGACGATGGCGGCGTCGACGTTGTCTATCGATTGGCGCAGCGAGGCGATTTTAGCCACCACATCGGCCACTTCGGGGTTGTTCTGCGCGGTGCGCGCGTCGATGATGGTTTCGGATTCGGTTTCTTCTTCTGGCCGAAGCCAGTCATGTTCGCTGTCGCTCATGGGTATAAGCCTACCGCGCACCCTACCGCGGCATCTGCCGAACAGCGGTCACTTCGCGAAGTAACGCTGCAGCACGATGGTGGTTTCGGTGCTGACCGACACCGTGCGATGGATGAGGTTCAACAGCTCTTCGAGCTTGCTGGGCGATTCGACGCGAACGGTGAGCATGAAGCTGGGCGAACCGGCGACGGAATCGCAGGACATGATGCCGTCGATGTTTTTGAGCTTGTCTGGAATCTCGGCTTCCTGGGAGTAATCGATGGGCGTGACCGCGATGTAGGCGTTCACCGCAAGGCCGCGGCGCTCGTCGTCGATAACCGCCTTGTAGCCGCGGATCACGCCGCGACGCTCAAGCTTCTGCACGCGCGACTGCACGGCGGACACGGACAGGCCTGTCGCCTCGGAAAGGTGGGACAGCGTGGCTCGGCCATCCTTTTCAAGCATGTCGAGGATTACGCCATCGGTCGCGTCGAGCTGGCTCGCAACCGTACGTGCGTCTACCGGACCATTGTCACTGTTGGTCATTCATACCCCTTTTCCAACAATCCACTGCACCGGCCGCAATCGACCGTCCCCACTGCAGTTCCATGTTCTTTTTCTTCCTTACCATACCCACTACCGCGCACATACCGTCGCGGAATCGCCGCAGTTTATCCGGACGGCGCAACGCTGTCATGAAATATCTTTGTTTTATTTAGCTCATACCCCCATATCGACCATATATATTTTCCCCATTTATCTTTTCTCGTCGTATTTTTACCTATTTTTTAATTGACAACGTTGTCCAAGAAGTGGTTAATTTCACGAAATTCGTCGAAACGTACGCATAGGAAAGGGGCTACACGGCGATTGCCATGCAGCCCCTCAAACCTTCAGATTCGCTTGCAGCCGACGACTCAGTTGCCGTTGGTGGCGTTGCCGCTCTGCTGGATGAGCGACGCCATGAAATCGCGGTTGGTCGCTGTCTTCTTCAGGCGTGGCACGAGCGTCTGGTAGGCCTGTTCCGGCTCGAGGCCGCCCAGCAGGCGACGCAGACGGTAGATGATCGGCAGTTCCTGCGGATCGGTGATGAGCTCCTCGCGGCGGGTGCCGGAGGCGTTCACGTCGATGGCCGGGAACAGGCGCTTGTCGGCGAGCTCACGGCTCAGGCGCAGTTCCATGTTGCCGGTGCCTTGAATTCCTCGAAGATCACCTCGTCCATCTTGGAACCGGTTTCCACCAGCGCGGAGGAGATGATGGTCAGGGAGCCGCCGTTCTCGATGTTGCGGGCGGCGCCGAAGAACTTCTTCGGCGGGTACAGCGCCTGCGCGTCCACACCACCGGACAGAATGCGGCCGGAGGCCGGCGCGGCGATGTTGTAGGCGCGGGCCAGACGGGTCATGGAGTCGAGCAGCACCACCACGTCCTGGCCGAGCTCCACGAGACGCTTGGCGCGTTCGATGGCCAGTTCGGCGACGGTGGTGTGGTCGGAGGCCGGACGGTCGAAGGTGGAGGAGATGACCTCGCCCTGCACCGTGCGTTCCATGTCGGTGACTTCCTCCGGACGTTCGTCCACGAGGACGACCATCAGGTGGACTTCCGGATTGTTGGTGGCGATCGCGTTGGCGATGTTCTGCAGGGTGATGGTCTTGCCGGCCTTCGGCGGGGACACGATCAGGCCACGCTGGCCCTTGCCGATCGGCGCCACGATGTCGATGAGGCGGCCGGTGAGCTTGTTCGGCGTGGTCTCCTGCTTCAGGCGTTCCTGCGGATACAGCGGGGTGAGCTTGCTGAACTGCGGACGATGCTGCGCTTCCTCGACGCTCATGCCGTTGATGGAGTCGATGGACTGCAGCGGCACGAACTTCTGACGCTGGTTGCGACGTTCGCCTTCACGCGGGGCGCGGATGGAGCCGTGCACGGCGTCGCCCTTGCGCAGGCCGTACTTCTTGACCTGGCCCATGGAGACATACACGTCGTTCGGTCCCGGCAGGTAGCCGGACGTACGCACGAACGCGTAGGAGTCGAGCACGTCGACGATGCCGGCGACCGGCACGAGGTCTTCCTTCGGCTCGTCGCGATGCTGGTCGCGGTCGGCGCGATCCATACGATCGTTGCGCTGGTCGCGGTCGGCGTTGCGGTCCATGCGGTCGGCGCGATCGTTACGGTCGTTGCGATCATTGCGATCGCCCCTGCCGCGACGCTCGTCACGCTCGTCGTAATCGCGGTCACGGCCACGCATACGGCGGCCACGGCGATCGTTGCGTCCACGGCTGTGACGGTATTCGTTGTCTTCGGTCTCGTCGCGACGCTTATCATCGTCGGCGTCTTCCTGCGACGGCAGCGTGGCGAGGATGTCATCAAGGTCGCGCACGACGTCTTCGCTCTTCGGCCCGTCCGCCACGCGACGGCGGCGACGCGGCTCGAAATCGTCCCTACGGTCGTCATCACGACGGCGACGGCGGTCATCCTGCTTCGGAGCGGCATCGTCAAGGCCCAGTTCGGCGAGCAGGTCGGCGCCGGCTTCGGTGTCACGATGGCGACGACGCTTCGGCGCTTCATCGTTCGGCTTCAACGCGTCCACCGCTGCCACGGCATCCGCGACTTCGGAGGATTCCGCGGACTTGGCCTGCTTGGCACGGACGGGGCGTTCCTCCTGCTTGGCTTCATCGGCCTTCTTGTCCTTTGCCGATTTGACCTCAGCGTCTGCGGCGGGAGCGGACTTTGGCGCGCGCACGGTGACGCCGGCCGGAGCCTGGCCGCCGGAACGGGCGGCTTGAAGTGTTGCGATCAGTTCGGTCTTGCGCATGGTGGAGACACCACGAAGTCCCATCTGCTTGGCGAGCTCCTTGAGCTCGGGCAGTTTCATATCATCGAGATTAGGGCTTGTTGCCACTGGTAGTTGCCTTTCCTTGGCTTCCACAGGCATGCGCCCGCGACAGCTGTAAAAAAGAATCGCGGAAAATTTCCGTCGAATGAAAAGTCCGCCGCGAAACATCGCGGTTTTCGAACTGTCCTAACCATACAACGCAACCCAGACCAACGCAAAGCGGGCACGCGCGGTCCGCCCGTGCGGTTCGCGCACCGCGCAATCGCAATGAAAATCGCAATGAAAAAGCCCATGCCAAAAAGCATGGGCTTGATCAAAGTTACGCTGCGAAAATAAATAACGCGTGCGAAGACGCCCGTCTGAGGCCGAAGGCGTACAAAGGTACGTCGAGCGCCGGAGAAAGGGCGTATGCGCACGCGTTATTTATTTTTCTACTTTTCTTCGTGGTAGGACTTGTCAGTGTTGACCGACCACACGTTGTCTTTCGACGTTTCGCCGCTCTTGATGTCCTTGACGGCTTCGATGGCGGTGGCCATGGAGTGGTCCATGTTGTTGTAACGGTGCTGTCCGTTACGGCCAACGCAGTACAGGTTGCCGAAGGAGTCGAGGTAGTCGACGAGTTCGGGCATGCGGTCGTAGGTGTCGAAGTAGGCCGGGTAAGCCTTCTTGACGCGTTCGCGGTGGGAGTCGAGCACGTCCTGCGGGCCGTTGATGACCTGCATGCGGGTGAGCTCCTGGATGGCGAACTTGGTGGCTTCCTCGTCGGTCATGTTCCAGAAGGAGTCGCCTTCCTCGCAGAAGTATTCGAGGCCGATCCACACGGTGTTGTCGACGTCCTTGACCAGGTACGGGCTCCAGTTGTTGAAGATCTGCAGACGGCCGACCTTGTAGCCCGGATCCTGCACGTAAATCCAGCAATCCGGCACGATCGGCGGGTTGCCGAGGGTCGGAATGTCGGTGGTGTTGGTCAGGCGCAGGTGCTTGACGAGCAGGCCGACGGTGACGAAGTCGCGGTACGGCAGGCCGTTGGCGATTTCGGTCATGTCCTTCGGAGCCGGCTGGTCGGAGGCGTCCACGGCGTTGACAAGGTCCTTGACCGGCATGGAGGAAATGAAGTCGTCCGCGGCCATTTCGGTGCGGTTGCCTTCGGAATCCTCGTACACGACGGATGCGATCTTGCCGTCCTTCTGGCGAATTTCCACCACATTGGCGTCGGTGATGACCTTCACGCCGGCGTCTTCGCAGTTGGATTCGACGGTTTCCCACAGCTGGCCCGGGCCGAGCTTCGGATACCAGAATTCCTCGATGAGGGAGGTTTCGACTTCGGAGTTGTCGCGCTTCTTCGGCAGGAGCTTCTGGAAGGCGTTCTTCAGCACGCCCATGATGCTCAGGCCCTTGACGCGCTGTGCGCCCCAGTCGGCGGAGATTTCGGACGGGTGACGGCCCCACAGCTTCTCGGTGTAGCCTCGAAGAACATGGAGTAGAGCTTACGGCCGAAACGGTTGATGTAGAAGTTCTCCAGATTGGTTTCCGGCAGCTTGTGCACCATGGACTTCAGGTAGCTGAAGCCGGCGACCATGGTGAGCTTGAAGCCCATGGCCTTCAGGGTGTTGGCGCTCAGGGAAATCGGGTAGTCGAGGAAGTGGCGGTTCCAGTAGATGCGGGACACGCGGTGGCGCTTGAGCATCACCTTGTCTTCGATTTCCGGATCCGGGCCGCCCGGCTCCATATCATGCTCGCGGTGGAGCTTCTTGTCATCATAGCTGGGTGCGCCCTGCAGCGGCAGAACGTCCTTCCACCAGTCCATGATGCGGTCGTCCTTCGAGAAGAAGCGGTGGCCGCCGATATCCATACGATTGCCGTCATGCTTGACGGTGCGGGAGATGCCGCCGAATTCGCGGGTGGCTTCCAGCACGGTCACGTCGTACTGTTCGGAGCCACCGTCCTTGACGAGCTCCCAAGCGGCAGTCAGGCCGGCAGGGCCGCCACCGATGATGACCACGGATTGCTTTTGCGTCACTTTGAAGTCTCCTTACAAACAAAATCGAAGATATTCTACCCGAAGGTAGGGAAACGCACAGCGCACCTGTGCGCATGCACACAAAATCACCGCCAAGTCCGACAGCAATCGCCCTGATAGAAGGAAAACCAGCCGTACGGCTTCCGCCGAAGACTGGTTTTCCGTAGGTCCGCTACATGCTGTCGGGAATGTCGATATCGGTTTTCTGCACTTCCTCGACGTTCACGTCCTTGAACGTGACGATGCGCACGTTCTTGACGAAACGGCTGGAACGGTAGACGTCCCACACCCACGCGTCGGTCAGCCGCACGTCGAAGTAGACGTCCTGGCCGGCGGAACGCACGTTGAAATCGACCTTGTTGGCCAGATAGAAGCGGCGCTCGGTCTCCACAACGTAGGTGAACAGTTTGATGACGTCGCGGTATTCCTTGTATAGGGACAGCTCGGCGTCGGTTTCGTAGTTGTCGAGGTCCTCGGCGCTCATCGTCTGCCTTCCGTGTCGCGCTTGCGGCCACGTCCAAGCGTGCGCCACCAAGCATCCTTCGAGGTTTTGCGCTCATTCGAGCTGTACGGCCAGTTGTTGTCGGCATCGCCGGCCTTCCGGTCCGTCTTCGCCGTTCCGGATGCTTCGTTCGGCTGCGATTCCTGCGATGGCGCGGCAGACGTCTCGTCGGCGGAGGTCTGCGCCGTGTCTCCACTCTGGCCTGCCGCTGCGGCATCGTCCGCATCGCCCTTATGTACGAAGTTGAGTTGGATGGCGATCGAGTGTTCGCGGGCGCTCAACGCCTCCTTGACGCCCGGATTGTCTTCGATCACGTGCATGCCGAACGCGTCGAGCGAGCGGATCGGGTCGAATTCGTCGACGAGCGTGTCCATGACGATGAGGTCCTGGTAACGGTTCTCCGACGCGTTCCACAGGGCATCGCGCGAACGGCCGGACGGCACGAAGCCGAGCGACTGGTAGACGGATACGGAACGCGTGTTCTGTTCCGGCACGGCCACCCAAATGCGGTGCATGCCGAGGCCCGCCGGTTCCGGCGCGAAGCCGTACGTCATCACGCGGGGCATGATGTCTCGCGAGTAGCCGCGGCCGCGGTAGTCCTTGCCGAGCACCACTTGGATGCGGGCGGAACGTGCCCAGCCGTCGATGTCGATGAGGAAGATCATGCCGATCACGTTGTCGGAAGAGGCCGCGTCAAGCTCGCCGTCGCCGTCATGGTCGCTTCGGTGACGATGGACCATGCGATGGTACGACGAGATTCCGGATCCCCCACGCCGGATTCGTTCGATTTTTCGCCATTGGACCATGCCACGGAACGACGCACCCACGCGTTCACAGCGCCACGTTCGGCCACGCGGTCCTTGCCGGTGATGCCGGATGCGCCGACGTACGCCTCAATGACCTCCATGCGTGCGATGTCGTCGATGGTGGCGGGGCGCAAGTGCACCATCTCGCCTTGATGGGCGGAATGACGATGCGTTCCGGCAGCTCCCTCGCCCGCTGGTCCGTCGTCTGTTCCTTCGCTGTGGTTTCAGCGTACTCTGACATGATTATCGTTCCCTATGTTTCTCGGCGCGGTCCCTCACCACACCCATACCGACGGTATTGTACCCGACTGAACGCCAGCTGGGAGTTTTGTTAGGCAAAATCCCCGTGAAACCTCCCCCAGCCGACGCGTGAATCGTACGAAAAGGCATGTAAAAGCAGATAAAAAGCAACAAAATGCAGAAAGGCGTGCGTTTTTACGATTCCTCTCATCGCAAAAACGCACGCCTTTCGATGCCATCAATCAGGCAACGTTCGGCAATCGCCGGAACGTCACTTGATCTTGCCCATCACGATCTTGGTGACGGCCTTCGCGTCGGCCTGGCCGCGGGTGGCGCGCATGACAGCGCCGATAATCGCGCCCATCGGCTTCATGTTGCCGCTCTTGAGCTTCTCGACGATGTCCGGGTTGGCCGCGAGTGCCTCGTCGACGGCCTTTTCGAGCGCGCCGTCGTCGGAAACGACCTGGAAGCCGTGCTTCTTGACGACCTCGTCCGGAGTGCCTTCGCCGGCGAGCACGCCTGCGACGGTCTGCTTGGCGAGCTTGTCGTTGAGCTTGCCGTCGGCGATGAGCTTCTCGACCTCGGCGACGTCGGCCGGGGTGATCGGCAGCTCTTCAAGGCTCACGCCCTTGTTGTTGGCTTCGCGGGACAGCTCGCCCAGCCACCACTTCTTGGCGCCTGCGGCGGAAGCGCCGGCCTTGACGGTGTCTTCGAGCAGGTCCAGCGCGTCGGCGTGAGCACGTCGCGCATCTCCAGATCGTTGAAGCCCCACTCGCCCTTCAGGCGGTTGCGGCGCTCACGAGGCATTTCCGGCATCTGGGCCTTCATCTCCTCGATGTGCTCCTTGGTGATGTGCAGCATCACCAGATCGGATCCGGGAAGTAGCGGTAGTCGTCGCGTCGGACTTCACGCGGCCGCCGGCGGTGGTCTGCGAGGCCTCGTCCCAGTGACGGGTCTCCTGCAGAATCTCGCCGCCTCGGAAAGGATGGCGCCTGGCGGCGGATCTCGTACTGGATGGTCTTCTCGATGCCACGGAACGAGTTCACGTTCTTGGTTTCGGAACGGGTGCCGAACGGATCGGACGGGCTGTTGCGCAGCGACACGTTCACGTCGGCGCGCATGTTGCCCTGCTCCATGCGGGCATGGGAGATGTTCAGCGCACGCACGATGTCGCGGATGGCGCGCATGTAGGCGCCTGCGATTTCGGGGGCGCGGTCTCCTGCGCCTTCGATCGGCTTGGTCACGATTTCGATCAGCGGCACGCCGGCGCGGTTGTAGTCGACCAGCGAGTGGTCGGCGCCTTCGATACGTCCGTCAGCGCCACCGACGTGGGTGTTCTTGCCGGCGTCGTCTTCGATGTGGGCGCGCTCGATCGGCACACGGAAGATGGTGCCGTCCTCAAGCTCCACGTCGAGGTAGCCGTTGCCGTTGGTCGGCTTGTCATACTGCGAGATCTGGTAATCGCGCGGCATGTCCGGGTAGAAGTAGTTCTTACGGGCGAACTGGCTCCATTCGGCGATTTCGCAGTGCAGGGCGAGACCCAGCTTGATCGCGTAATCGACGGCGGTCTTGTTGACCACCGGCAGGGAGCCCGGCAGGCCGAGGCTCACCGGGGTGAGCTGGGTGTTCGGCTCGCCGCCGAAGTGGACTTCGGCCGGGCAGAACAGCTTCGTGGTGGTGGACAGCTCCACGTGGGTTTCCAGACCGATGACCGGGTCGAACTTCTTGACGGCATCGGCGTACTTCATCAACTTTTCAGCCATTTTGTTTTCTTTCCTCCGATGCTTCCTACTTGTCCAGTCCGTCGAGCCACGGGGTCTTCAGGGACTGCCAGATCGGGCCGTTCCAGCTTTCCTCGAGGGCCGCTTCGAGAGCGGCGGCGGGCTTGTACATGACCTCGTCGCGCTGCTGCGGGGCGAGGAACTGGAAGCCGACCGGCAGGCCGTCGTCGCTCAGGCCGGCCGGGATGCTCATTGCCGGCACGCCGGCGAGGTTGGCCGGAATGGTGGTGATGTCGATGGCGTACATGGCCATCGGGTCCTCGGTCTTCTCGCCGAACTTGAACGCGGTGACCGGGCTGGTCGGGCCGACGAGCACGTCGACCTTTTCGAAGGCCTTCTTGAAGTCGTCGATGATCAGGGTGCGGACTTTCTGCGCGGAGCCGTACCAGGCATCGTAGTAGCCGGCGGACAGGGCGTAGGTGCCGAGGACGATACGACGCTTGACTTCGTCGCCGAAGCCGGCCTCACGGGTGTAGGCCATCATGTTGGCGGCGGTCTGCGGAACGCCTGCCGGCGGCATGACGCGCAGGCCGTAGCGCATGCCATCGTAACGGGCCAGGTTGGAGCTGACCTCGGACGGCATGATGATGTAGTAGGCGCCGAGGGAGTACGGCAGGTGCGGCAGGGACACTTCGATGACCTCCGCGCCCATTTCCTCAAGCTTCTTGACGCCTTCGTTGAAGCGGGCCATGACGCCCGGCTGGAAGCCTTCGCCGCCGAGCTCCTTGATCAGGCCGACCTTGAGGCCCTTCAGATCGCGCTTCATGCCTTCGCGGGCTGCGGCGACCATCGGACGCGGGCCTTCCGGAATGGAGGTGGAATCGCGCTTGTCGTGTCCGCCGATCACTTCCTGCAGCAGGCCGAGTCGAGCACCGTACGGGAGCACGGCCGATCTGGTCGAGCGAGGAGGCCATGGCGATCGCGCCAAAACGGGAGACGCGCCGTAGGTCGGCTTGACGCCGACGGTACCGGTCAGCGAGCCCGGCTGGCGGATGGAGCCGCCGGTGTCGGTACCCAGGGCGAGCGGAGCTTCGAATGCGGCCACTGCGGCTGCGGAACCGCCGCCGGAACCGCCCGGCACGCGCTCGGTATCCCACGGATTGTGGGTGGTCTGGTAGGCGGAGTGCTCGGTGGAGGAGCCTTGCGCGAATTCATCGAGGTTGGTCTTGCCCAACAGCGGCATGCCCGCGGCCTTGAGCTTCTCGATGACGGTGGCGTCGTACGGCGGCACCCAGCCTTCGAGGATCTTGGATGCGGCGGTGGTTTCGATGCCCTTGGTGACGATCATGTCCTTGATGGCGATTGGCACGCCGGCGAGTTCCGGCATCTGCGCCTTGTCCTCATCGGACTTGGCGTCGAAGGCGTCGGCCTGTTCGAGGGCCTGGTCGGCGGAGACCTTCAGGAAGGCCTTGACGCTCGGTTCGGCGGATTCGATGACCGCAAGGTGGGCTTCGACCAGCTCACGGCTGGAAACTTCCTTGGCCTTGATCTTGGCCGCCATCTCGGCGGCGGAAAGCTTGACGAGTTCGGTGGTGCTCATATCACTCCTGTCCCAGAATGCGCGGTGCGACGAACATGCCGGTCTCGGAGACCGGGGCGCTGCGGTGGCTTCGGCCTGGGTCAGCGGGGTCTCGGGGACGTCCGGACGCAGGTAGGCTTCCAGCGGGACCGGGTTCGCGGTCGGTTCCACGTCTCGGTGGCGACTTCCTGGACCTTGTTGATGGATTCGGCGATGACGTTCAGATCGCCCTGCAGACGGGTGATTTCCTCGTCCGTGAGTGCGATTCGGGCCAGATCGCCCAAATGCACGATTTCTTCTTTGGTGAAAGTAGGCATGACCCTAACAGTAACGCGTCTGTGTGACGAGCGTGTGCCCTATTTCGTGCCCCGTTCGCAACCCAGCAGCGGACGTTGCCTTCCATTTCGCAACCCAATCGTTGGACACCTGGTCATCTTTCCGGTACAGCAACGTTCGACGGCTTTTCTTGCCGCGTGCCGATGGCGCGATCAGCTTGCGGCGCGGCGTGCTGGGCGATCCAGGCGTGCATGGAGACCGCGGCGGCGGCGCCGGCGTGATGGAACGGACCGAGCCGAATTGGGAGATGTAGACCACGTCATCGGCCAGTTCGAGCGCTTTTTCGGACAGGCCCGGGCCTTCCGCGCCGAAAAGCATGAGGCAGCGTTTGGGGAAATGGTAGGTTTCCATGGGCACCGCGCCGGGAATGATGTCGAGCGCGATGACGCGGGCGGCTTGCAGTTCTGCTATTTTCGCGTCCAAGGCTTCCAGTTGGGCCATGGTTTCGCTTGTGTTCGGGGCAGTGCCGGAAGCGCCGTCCGTCGCGGCTGCGGAGCCACGCATATGGAAGGCGATGGCGGCGGCTTGCGATTGGGCGGCGGCGATTTCGCCGGCGATGCGCAGTTTCCAACATTCGACAAGTTCCGTTATGGATGGATGGTTTTCGACGTGCTGGTACAGCTCCGTCATGAGCGCGCCCTTGCGATTCCATTTGTGCGGGCCGACAATGTGCACGCGGCGCGCTTGGAACGCGTTGGCGGTGCGCACCATGGAGCCGATGTTGAAATCGTGGGTCCAGTTCTCCACGGCGACTTCGAAATCGTGGCGCCCGCGGGAGTCCAGGTCGGCTTTGATGGCCGCGACCGTCCAGTAGCGGTAGCGGTCGAGCACGTTGCGGCGGTCGCCTTCGTCGAGCAGGGTGGAGTCGAAGCGGATGTCGTAATTGGGGGATGACGCATCGTCCGGGCGTGGTTCGCCTGGATGGGTTTGCGACCACGGTCCTACGCCGACCTCGCGGAACGTCGGTTCGCCGGATGCCTGTGCGGCAACATCGATGGGATTGGGATCGTGCACGTTCTCCCCTTCATAGGAACAGCAATACAAATATGTCAAAGGCCCGCGCATCCGTATGCATCATCATGCTTGTCATCGCACATTCGACGACGTCAACGGCAGATATGTTTGCGGTCGGTCGGCGGGAAACTCGGTGTTCAGTGGAGTTCGGATTCCTTGAACACTTCGACGAACGGCAGTTCGGATTCCTCCGAAGTGACCGGGTTGATGACCTTGATGGTCGGGTCGACCATGTCGACACCGCCAATCAGCGAGGCAACGGCCAGCACTTTGGCGCCTTCGTTCTCCACCACGGAGAAGTCGAGGCTCAGCTCGTTGCCGTTGCGCAGGGTGACCAGCGATGAGGTCTGCACATACGATTTTTCAGACAGCCAGGAGTCGATCAGCACCACGCGTTGCCGGCAATCGACGGACCTTGATGGACGGATAGACGAAGTCCATGACGAAACCGTCCAAATCCTCACCACGGGAGGCGGCGGCCTGGATCATGGCGGAGACCAGCGGCACGGCCGCGGCGGTCAATGCGCCGACCGCGTCGAAATCGTCGACGGAATAGCCGGCTTCCTCCAACGTGTCGAGCAGGATATGGCCGACGATGGAGGCTCCGCGATGGTCGAACAGCACAGAGGAGAGTTCCGAGAAAGGCTTGTCCTTCATTTCGGCCTGCAGCAGCGTCTTGAGCTGGTCGCGAGGTTCGAGCATGGCGAAATCGACGGTGGATTCCGTCGAAGCGGAAACAGACTGGCCCGCAGCGGAATCATGCGTCGGAACCGGTGTCGTCTTGCGGAAAGTGTTCTCTTCGGTCATGGTTCCAGCCTATCCTTTCGGCTCGTCATTCACCGTGCGGTATGGGTGATTTATGCGCGATAAACATGGTTATTCGGCGTTGGTCTCGGGAGCGGACAACTCGCGGATATCCCCTTTTTCGGGCGCGATCATGTCGACGGTGCCGATGACCTTGCTTTGGTCGACGCGTTGCAGTTTGCGCGCGGTGACCAGCACGCGCGATTCGAGCGACGCGGCGAACGAGTTGTATGCGCCGACCGTTTTGGTGATGGCGGAACCCAGTTTGGTGGCCCGCTCCCCCAATACTGCAAACCGTTCGTACAGCTCTCGGGACAGGTCGAACAGCATTTTCGCGTCATCGGTCAGGCTTTGCTGCTGCCATGCGTATGCCACGGATTTGAGCACCGCCCATAGGGTGATCGGCGAGGTCAGCGCGACTTTCTGCGCGAATGCGTCGTCCATCAGTGTCGGGTCGGTTTCCAATGCGGCCTGCAGCAACGATTCGTTGGGGATGAACGCGATCACGAAATCCGGAGCATCGCTGAACGCGTTCCAGTAGGCTTTGTCTCCCAGGGTCTTCACATGGTCTCGTACCGCTTTGGCATGGGAATGCAGCAGCTCGTTCTTGCGGGCCAGTCCCTCCGGTGAGGCGGTGTCTGGAATCTCGCATGCGCGCTGGTAGTCGGCGTATGGCGCTTTCGCGTCGATCGGAATGGTTTTGCCGCCCGGCATGTGGATGATCATATCCGGCCGTTGCGTATGTCCATCGGCGTCGGTGACCACAACTTGGGTGTCGAAATCGACATGTTCCAACAGACCCGCCGATTCCACGATGTTGCGCAGCTGCGCCTCGCCCCACGCGCCACGCACCTTGTTGTTGCGCAATGCCGATGATAGGGCGCTCGTCTCGCGATCCAATCGCGCCTGCTGTTCGCCAAGACCTTTGAGCTGTTCGCCGAGCGCTCCCATCTCATGCTTGCGGCCCTCTTCGATTTGCGCGACCTTCGTCTGCAGGGCGTCGAGGTTCTTCTGCACCGGAGCCAGTGCGGAGAGCACCTTGCTTTGCTCCTGCAGTTTCCGTTCGCTTTCGGCTTGACGACGGTTCGCTTCTTCGGCGGCACGCTGCCGTTCACGTTCCACGCGCATTTCCTCGGCACGCTGGGCCTGAGCCAATTGCGATTTGAGATACGTCAGCTGTTGGCTGAATCCTTCCGCCTGCGTACGGTATTGCACAACAGCCGCGTTGAGATTGCTGATGTCCTGTTTGTCCGCCTCGATCTGCGCCTTCGCCTCGTTCAGGTCGGATTCCTTCGCGCCGCGGGCCATGTCCTGCCCCTTGGTACGTCCCGCGAAGAAGCCCGCGCCGCTCCAAGCGCGGCCACGATCACCAGCAATATCACTACAAACACAGGATTATCGAACATACGTTCGATGGTATCACGTCGTCAGGAACACATCAATCCACGCATCCACATTCATTCGCAAGACCGACCGCATGCCACACAACCGTGCACTATGCTGAAATCAGCCGAACGCGAAATGCATCAGCCCAACACGAAGGGACATTATGGGATTCGATCTGTTTTTGGCGGCCGTGTCGATTGTGGCCGCATCCATCGCCACCTGGGCGTTGTTGCGGCTGTTTCCAAGCTCGGACGCACGCCAGGCGATTCCGCTGCGGACGGACGGCGGATTTGCGACCCATCCCACACAACCGACGGTGGAGTGACGATAGACGGCAAAGTGACGGCAGACGGCGAATCGACATCCGACATCGACGGACAACCCACCGACCACCTCGGCAAGCGCCTCGTCATCGCGCTTATCCTGACCATTCCAACGTTCGTCATCACATTACTGGCGCTGGCCAAAATCGCCATGCCGGGATGGCTGACGAATCCGTGGCCGCACGCCATCGTCATCACGCCGGTCATGTTCTATTGCGCGGCGCCGATTCACCACCGCGGCCTGCCCGCATTGCAGCGGCGGCGTCCGAACGGCGATTCGCTGGTTTCGCTTGGCATGGCGATTGTTTACGCGTACAGCCTGCTGCTGTGCGTGGTGTCGTGGATTTTCCCGGCCGCTCGCGCGATCCGTATTTCGCGTTCGTCGGCGTGGTCGCGACGCTTTCGCTGGCTGGCACGCTTGTCCGGCAACACGCGATGACCGCGCAGCAGACGGCAGAAACAGAAAAGGCGCAATCGGCACAGTCAACAGAATCAACAGAATCGGCGCGATCTCAAGCGAAATCCCCTGAGCCAACGCAAGAAAAAAGCGCGGAAGAATTGCTCTTCCGCGCTGTGGTAGGTCATGCGATCCGCGCACGCGTGCTGCAGATCACCACGTCGGTGACGATGGTGGTCGCGGTGTGGACGTGCGCGTTGTGGCTGGCGTTCGGCATGCAACCGAAGCTGGCGATCGCCATACTGCTCGGTTCGACCGTGCTGTCGGTCGCAGGCCTGGTATTGCAGGCTTACGACCGACAGGTAACCAATCGATAATCGTCACTCAGCCGGGTTCGGGACGTCGGCGGAATCGTCCGTCTTCTCCTCGCCCATATCCTCCAGCTGGTCCGCGGCCCACGCGGACAGCTCCAGGTGGTCGCCGCCGGTCTGGTCCACCAGCACGGTGTCGCCGTCGTGCACTTCGCCGGCCAGCAGCATGCGGGCAAGCTGGTCGCCGACTTCGGTCTGCACCAGGCGACGCAGCGGACGTGCGCCGTACGCCGGATCGTAACCGGTGTTGGCAAGCCATTCGCACGCCGAATCGGTCACGTCGAGCGTGATGCGGCGGTCGGTCAGACGTGCGGACACCTGCGCGACCTGAATGTCCACGATGCCGCCGAGCTCCTCGCGGGTCAGCGGGTGGAACATGACCAGTTCGTCCAGACGGTTGATGAATTCCGGCTTGAACTGCATGTGCACGGCGTCCATCACGGCCTTCTTCTTGGCGTCCGCGTCCATGTCGGGATTGACGAGGAACTGCGAGCCAGGTTGGAGGTCATGATCAGAATCGTGTTCTTGAAGTCCACGGTCCTGCCCTGGCCGTCGGTCAGGCGACCGTCGTCAAGCACCTGCAGCAGCACGTCGAAGACTTCCGGATTGGCCTTCTCCACCTCGTCGAACAGCACCACCGAATACGGACGGCGACGCACGGCTTCGGTAAGCTGGCCACCCTCTTCGTAGCCGATGTAGCCCGGCGCGGCGCCGATCAGGCGGGACACGGAGGCCTTCTCCATGTATTCGCTCATGTCGATGCGCACCATGGCCTTCTCGTCATCGAACAGGAAGTCGGCGAGCGCTTGGCGAGTTCGGTCTTGCCCACGCCGGTGGGGCCGAGGAACAGGAACGAGCCGGTCGGACGGTTCGGGTCGGAGATGCCGGCACGCGAGCGACGCACGGCGTCGGAAACCGCTTGGATGGCTTCCTTCTGGCCGATCACGCGCTTGCGAGGTACTCCTCCATGTGCAGGAGCTTCTCGTTTTCGCCCTGCATAAGACGGCCCACGGGGATGCCGGTCCAGTCGGAGACGATTTCGGCGATGGAGTCGGCGTCGACGCGGTCGGGGACCATCGGCACGTCGGCGTTGGCATTGTCGGCTCCGCCCGATTCCGCCTCGTTCTTCTCGGCTTGGGCGATTTCCTTCTGGATGGCCGGGATTTCGCCGTAGTTGATGGCTGACGATTTCGCCAGGTCGCCTTCACGCTCGTACTTTTCGGCTTGCGTACGCAGCTCGTCGAGCTTCTTGCGCAGGTCGCCGATACGGTTGTGGCCGTTCTTTTCGGCGTCCCAACGCGCTTTCAGCCCGTTGAGCTTTTCGCTTTTGTCGGCGATTTCCTGGTTCAAATCGGCGAGACGGTCCTTGGCGCTGTCGTCCAGTTCCGCTTCGGCCTTTTCCGCGGCCTTGTCGTTCTTCGGATTGCCCAGCAGGTACGACTTCTCCATCTTGAGACGGTCCACCTGGCGGCGCAGTTCGTCGATTTCCTCAGGCGAGGAGTCGAGTTCCATGCGCAGGTGCGCTGCGGCCTCGTCCACCAGATCGATGGCCTTGTCCGGCAGCTGGCGTCCGGAAATGTAGCGGTTCGACAGGGTTGCCGCCGCGACCAGCGCGTCGTCGCCGATGGTCACCTTGTGGTGGGCCTCATACTTCGGCGCGATGCCGCGCAGGATGGCGACGGTGTCCTCCACGCTCGGCTCGCCGACGAACACCTGCTGGAAACGACGTTCGAGCGCCGGATCCTTTTCGATGTTCTCACGGTATTCGTCCAGTGTGGTGGCGCCGATCAGGCGCAGTTCGCCACGGGCCAGCATGGGCTTGAGCATATTGCCCGCGTCCATGGAGCCTTCGGCCGCGCCCGCGCCGACGATGGCGTGGATCTCGTCGATGAAGGTGATGATCTGCCGTCGGCCTTCTTGATCTCCTCAAGCACGCTCTTCAGACGTTCCTCGAATTCGCCACGGTACTTGGAACCAGCCACCATGGAGCCCAGGTCAAGCGAGATAAGCTTCTTGTTCTGCAGGGTGGTCGGCACGTCGCCGGCGACGATGCGCTGCGCCAGCCTTCGACGACGGCGGTTTTGCCGACGCCAGGCTCGCCGATCAGCACAGGATTGTTCTTGGTACGGCGGGACAGGATCTGGATGACGCGGCGGATTTCCTGGTCGCGGCCGATCACCGGGTCGAGCTTGCCTTCCTTCGCGGCGGCCGTCAAATCGGTGGAGTACTTCTCCAAAGCCTTGTACGAGCCTTCCGCGTCGGCGCTGGTCACCTTGCGGTCGCTGCCGCGCGCGGCGGTCAGGGCGTTACGCAGCTTATCCGCGGTAAGACCGTTCTTTTCCAAGATGTCCGCGCTTTGATTCGGTTTCGCGGCCGCGATTGCGACCAGCATGAGGTCGACGGTGACGTACTCGTCTCCCCTCCGTTGCATTTCTTTTTCGGCTTGCGATAGCACCGCCGACAGCTGCCTGCTGACGTCCGGCTGCGTTGTGGTCGATCCGCTGGCGCTCGGCAGTGATTGCATCGCCCGATGCACTTCGGCGCTCACGTTTTGCGCGTTGCCGCCTGCCGCTTCGATGAGCGCGCGGGCCATGCTGTTTTCCTGACGCAGCATCGCGTCCAGCAGGTGCAGGGTGTCCACCTGCGGATTGCCCAGCGCCGCCGCGTTCTGAACGGCGTCCGAAAGCGCTTCCTGCGCCATCTGCGTGAACTTCTGTTCCATATCATCCTCCATGGTTCGCGCCCGGCCGCCCGGCCTTCGCTACCGGGCCGGCGTTCGGACGCATATGTCGTTGTCTGATATGCTCAACCGACTTCATCGCCATTATATTCCCAAAACTTGAGTCCCACACACTCAACTTTTTACGTTTCTCAAAACCGTCTTTCGACACAGGACGGCAGTCACCGACAATCACCAGCGCTCACCAGCAATCGCAATACATACGAAAAAGGCGGGCAGCAACGTAACGAAATCACGAAACGTTGCAAACCCGCCTAATCCAAAGTCCGCCAGCAAGCCGAAAATCAGCCGCGCACCACCACGTTGCGCAGATCGCCGATGCCCTCGACGTGCACGATCGCCTCGTCACCCGGATCCAGATGACCCGACGCGTTCGGCGTACCCGTCATAATCACATCGCCCGGCAGCAGCGTGGTGAAACTCGTAATCGCCGCGATCTGCTCAGGAATGCCGTGAATCAGATTCGCCGTGGTACCCGACGCCATCGGCACATCCTCACCGTTGAGCGTGAAGGAAATCTTCGCATCCTTCCAATCCACATCGTCACGCGTCACAATCCACGGACCCAACGGGCACGCCGTATCAAAACCCTTCGCGCGCGTCCACGTCGGATCAAGACCCTGCAGATCACGCAACGTCACATCATTCACGCACGTGAAACCCAGCACATAATCCATGGCCTGCTCCACCGGCACATTCTTGGCGATACGACCCATCACCACAGCCAACTCCGGCTCGAAATTCATATCATTCGAACACAGCGGAATCACAATCGGATCATCCGGACCAATCACCGACGTGCTCGGCTTGGTGAAAATCACCATATCCTCCGGCGCATGCTTGATATCGGAATGACCGGCCTCATGCATGAACTGCGCATGCGCCTCATAATTCTTCGCCAAACCGTACACCTTCGACGGAATCACCGGAGCCAGCAGACGAATGCCGTCACCATCCACCGGATAGCGCTCGCCGGTCGGCTCGACGGCCTGGCCGGACAGCGGATAGCCGTTCAAGGCCACGAGATAGTCCTTGCCGTCGTTCTTGTCGGTCTGAACGAAGGCGTACTGCGGTACATCATTATGCGTAAAACGTGCGATTCTCATACCCGCAAGTCTACCCGCTCGCCACGCCCGCCGTTCTCGACATGCGTCGCTTTGCGGACGATGCCGATTGCTCGCATTTTTACGATTTTTGCGATTATTTGCGATGCAGTTCCGCCCGCAACGCCGCCACCTCGCGTTCCAGCTCGTCGATGCGGCGCACCTGCTGGGCGATGAGCAGGTCGCGCACGTCACCTCCCGACAGAATCGGGACTTCGGCTGCGTTGCGCGGCGCGGGCAGCGTCGCGTTGCTTTGCGTTTCCGTCGTTTGCGTTGGCTGCACCGGCTGCGATACCGCAGATCGAGCAGCTTCCGCCGAGTCCGCCGACGGAACCACACCCGCCGACGCCGATGGCATCACTCCACCATTCCCATCAACCGATACCAGCCGGTCCGTGCCCATACGGCAGGCAATCTTGCGCCAGCGCGCGAAACAACGTTCGATGCGCTTATAGCCGATCAGCGATGGGTCGAGTCCGGCTTCGCGGAACAGTTCGACCGGCGATTCGCCCGCATGGTACCGGCGCATGCAGTTGTGTTTGAACGATTCCGTGTAGGTGATGCGTCGCGACGTCGCTTCGGCCACCACCGGCAGCGAGCGCAGATATTCGACTTCTTCCGGACTGAACGCTCCCCCACCGTTGCACATGATGTTCCCTTTCGGCTTGGCGTGCGGCGGCTCCCTTCCACCGCACGGCAGTCGAATGGCCTCCGTCATGCCATTCCCCTGTTCGGCTTGCGATTCGGTTTGCGATGCGCGCTTGCGATACGTGTTTGCGAT
>ENA-OQAS01000236-OQAS01000236.1-human-gut-metagenome-genome-assembly--contig:-NODE-236-length-29566-cov-3.314311_pt1 | contig 29566 bp, 35 predicted proteins | sample MGYA00242733_ERZ504523 | MGnify/ENA primary metagenome ERZ504523 (study PRJEB26092, sample SAMD00036239) | human gut metagenome | host: Homo sapiens | study: EMG produced TPA metagenomics assembly of...
GTAAGCCATGATCCGCTTTTGTCCAAGCTGTTCCAGAACTTTCTGAGCTCCGGCTGAAAATAACGATCACACCTACGATCAGTGTACTTGCCAGATTTGAAAAAATCCACAGAATCGTATTCATCCTGAAATATACGCGATCAGAATGAAGAGGAGAACGACCAGTATTCCTTTCAGAAGTGTATATGCATGAGTATATTTGATCCATACCATGAACTGATATACAAAAAAAGCGATCAGTGCAATCTGTATGATATCTATAATCCCAATCTTAGGAAATGCCAGTCTTGATAATGTCTCTATCAAATTTCCTGAAAATTCCTGCATATGGCTCTCCTTTCCTTATCATTTTTATATCCCTTATCGTTGAAAATGTTTTCAGTGGATTTTGTGTTACTGTTCACTCCGTTCACAGTAACGATTTTGTCTCATCGTTACCGGAAACTGCTTTTTACAGATTTTTTAATGATTCTTCCAGTTTCTTCTCAAAATCCACGCTGTCAATATCTTTCTTTCTCTCTACAGGTGCTGCAGCCTCATCTGTCGTCACTGCTTTCTCATCACCATGAAAAATAGGATTCGCATAAGAAACAACGTTATCCTGTGCCGGTCTTTCATCCTTTGCGGAACTTCCGTTAATCTTCTTTATACTTCTTTCAGATGTTGTGACACAGGCTTTCGGCACTGCTTTTACATAATAATAATATTCATCATCCTCATATTCCAGTCTCTCGGTACGGGTATAGTCACCACCAAATACAAAGAATTCAAGAAGTAATCCTATCACCACAGAGATCACTGTATAAATGATCAGCGTAACAACATCAATATCCAGTCTAAAATAAAATCCACCTGCAATAATCATCAGAACATACACAACTCCACCTGCAATAATGGCAATTCTCCATGCATAGTCAAAAGAGCGGGTACGTATCAGATTCACCAGCAGAATCACTGCGATAAAGGCAATCACTGTGATCCACATTCCCCAGTTCTGCACGATTCCATCTGTCAGAAGTTTTAATTTGTCAGCTATGGCAACATCCGGGTTTTCCAGAAGTTTATGCTGTACACGTATAAAACGGATAAAATAGTAAATAATCACTCCGCAGCCTGCAGGAAGTGCAGAAAACGCATTGCACAAAAGTCCGCTTCCGATAGGAAGAAGCGTCGGAACACTGAACCCAAAGGAAAGCGGTGTAAATACAAGTACTAAATTATTGTCTGAACTGAATCTCAGGAAGAGAATTGCCATAAACAGGATCAGCACAAGCATAAAACCTGCAACTTCTATCCCCAGTGCATAACCATGTGCGACCATCAGGGCAAATCCTACAAAAATCATTACACCTGAAGGAAGAATGGAACAGATCAGTGCAAGGATCAGAACAATAAATATATTATCGATCTGCTTCATATATCCCATATTGGTATTGATCCATATGAAATAAACCATTGCCAAAACGAAACGTAAGACAGGCAGGATATAAATCTCATACTGGCTGTATAAATTCTTTATTCGCTGTTTTAATTCGAGTAATGCTGTCATTTTTTATATCCTCCTGTAACTCCTCTGGCTGAAGATTTTTTATCTTCGCGACCGTAGATTTTACTTAATTGTGTAAGTTCTTCATAATAATTTTTCACACTTTTCTTTGCTTTATGGTATTTCACCGTATATTGGATATATGTCAGGACAGAAAACAGTACCAGCACTGCCACATACCCCAGAATAACTTCCACGCCCAGTGAAACAAGGTTCATCTTATGAACATTATCTATCAGATATTCAGCAAAATATGCTGCGATACCGGCCAGAATCAGGCAATACCCAATCGTAACAAGGAAAAAATTCTTAATCATGGCAAGTCCGATATAATCACTACGGTAGTACCTGCTGACCGGAAGATATTTCTTTCCTTCACCCTGTTCATACATGGCAAGTTTATTCATGATTTTTATCTTCTCTTCATTTAACATAAATTACTCCTTACTGTATGCTTTTCCTTTTGCTATAATCCGCTATTACTGTTCACTCTGTTCTCAGCAACAACCTGATATCATTCATATAATCATACAGATTAATTGTAACATATATCATTATGTATGAAAAGTGTTTTTCTTATCTCCTGCCTATGCAAACCGTAAGAAAATAAACATTTCCGGCACCTTTTCTCTTCAGGCATCCGGCCATTGCATCGATCGTACTTCCTGTTGTATACACATCATCTATCACCAGGATATTCTTTCCCCTGACATCTCCGGTCACGCAGAACGCTTTTTCCAGGTTTTTTCTTCTCTGCAAAGCATTCAGTTTTTTCTGCGACTTTGTCTTTAAAACTTTCTGCACAATATTGACATCTGTGGAAATCCCGGTATAATGACCGAGTTTCTCCGCCAGATATGCAGCCTGATTAAAACCTCTCTGCCGCTCCTTCGACCTGTGTACCGGAACCGGCACGATCAGATCCGGCTTCCATTCCCGCAATTCTTTCTGTGCATATCGATACATTGCTCTGGCATAAAAATCACCGTATTCTCTGCATCCATAGTACTTATATCTGGTAACAGATCTTCTCATTATGCCATCATAAACAAAAATACCTCTTCCCTGTTCATACATATGCCTGTGTTTCTGACAGTCTCTGCAGTATTCCCCTGTTTCTATGGGTTTTCCACATTTATAACATCTGGGATGACCAATCGGACGAAGTTCTTTCTCGCATTCCGGACAGATCATCCTTCGCTGATCTGCCAGTATTTTCTGACAGACCGGACAGCATCTCGGGTAAAAAATATCAGCAACCATGTTCAGAAACCGTTTCATTTCCATTTCCTTCCGCTATTTTACTCTCTGTTTTGCTATCCTCTGTATTTCTGTTTTTCTCATATTATCAAGATAAATTTTTTCTCTGTTATTATTCAGGCATCAGATCACAGTCTGCAATATCATTCTTCACCATCTGTATTATTATCCCTTGTAGTCTCACTCAGTTCTCTGATCCGTTCATCCAGTGCACTGTATCGCTTCTGCTGTTTTTCATTACTGATCATCTCTGCAAAGGTCTCCTCGTTTCCCACAACCGTCACACATTTTCTTGCTCTGGTAACTGCGGTATAAAGAAGGTTCCTGTTTAAAAGCATCTGTGGTCCGGAAAGCAATGGAAGTATGACTGCCGGATACTCAGATCCCTGAGACTTGTGGATTGTAATAGCATATGCAAGTTCCAGTTCCTCCAGCTGTTTGAACGAGTACATTGCAAAACGTCCATCCTCAAATTCCACTTCTGCTGTCTCAGCAAATTCATTGATTTCCCTGAGGATTCCGGTGTCTCCGTTAAATACTCCCACGCCTTTCTCAATGACAACCCCATATCGTCCCCGGATTTCCCATTCCATCTGATAATTATTTCTGATCTGCATGACCTTGTCCCCTGTGCGGAACAGCCGGTCTCCAACCGCCCTCTCGGATTTCCCGTCTTCCGGCGGATTCAGGTATCTCTGCAGGATCTGATTCAGCCGCTCTACTCCCAGAAGTCCCTTTCTCATAGGTGTCAGTACCTGTATCTCAAAGGGTTTGGCATCTACATAGCGCGGCAGTTTCTCCTGGATCAGCGCGATCACTACTCTTATAATGATATCTGCATCATATCTCTTCAGAAAAAAGAAATCCCTGCTCTTATTATTGATCTGAACCTGTTCTCCCTTATTTATCTTATGAGCATTTACAACAATATCACTCTCTGATGCCTGTCTGAATATCTTAGTCAGTTCCACTACAGGAAAACATCTGCTTCGGATAATATCTCTCAGCACATTGCCCGGGCCTACACTCGGAAGCTGATTCTCATCCCCCACAAGAATCAGTCTGGTTCCTGCTACCACTGCAAGAAGAAGAGAATGCATCAGATGGATATCCACCATAGACATTTCATCAATAATGATCACATCTGCCTCCAGCGGATTCTGCGCATTCCTCTCGAATTTAGCTGAATGCCCGTCCCTCTCTTCTTCCGGCATTCCATTCAGTTCCAGCAGACGGTGAATTGTCTGCGCCTCATATCCGGTAGTCTCTGTCATTCTCTTTGCAGCACGTCCGGTAGGTGCAGCCAGCCGAATCTCTGCACCTTCTCCTTCAAAAAAGCGGATGATCGCATTGATCGTTGTCGTTTTACCTGTACCGGGGCCTCCTGTAAGAATAAAGAGTCCATGATCCGCTGCTTCAGTGATTGCTTTCTTCTGCATTTCATCCAGAACAGTTCCTGTCTCTTTCTCGATCAGCTCAATTCTGTGCCTGACAAGCTCTTTATCCTCAGGACACACAATATTCAGTTCATTAAGCATCCTGGCAGTGTTCAGTTCCAGATAATAATACTGTGCCGGATAAACGATAGTTTCTCCGCTTTTTTCTTTCAGCACCAGCTTCCTGTCAATAACCATATCCATAAGATGTTTCTCCATATAGGATTCATCTACTCCCAGAAGTCTGGCACATCTTGTAAATAACTGTTCCCTCGGAAGATAAGTATGTCCTTCTCCCGAAGCCTGCAGAAGAGTATACAGCATTCCGCTGCGGATTCTGTAATCTGAGTCTGCGTGAATACCGACTCTGGCAGCAATCTCATCAGCAATCTTAAATCCCACACCGGAAATATCTTCCGCAAGTCTGTAAGGATTCTCCTGAAGGATCGTATAGACAGATTCCTTATATTTCTGATAAATCTTTGCGCCAGGTTCAGGGAAATCCCATATTTCTGCAGAAAGATCATTACTTTTCGCATCTCTGCCTTCTCACTTACCTGCGCAGCGATCTCCCGGGCTTTTTTCTCACTGATCCCCTTTACCTCTGCAAGCCGCTCCGGCTCTTCTTCTACGATACGGAGTGTGTCATCTCCAAACTTCCGCACGATCCTGGCAGCCAGTGCAGCACCGATTCCCTGATGGCGCCCGAACCCAGATAACGTTCTATTCCATATGTATCCTCCGGCATCTTCTCTGTAAAAGACTGATCTGAAACTGTTTGCCATATACCGGATGATGGATATATACTCCGGTTGCTTCAATAGATGCCCCCTGTGTGATCGCAGGGAAACTTCCCACGCAGGTCAGCTCTTCCTCTTTTTTTGTACCTTTCAGTACCATAACTGTATATCCGTTATCTTCATTTCTGAAAATAACATGATCTATGTATCCTGTGACAGTTTCACTCATGTGCTTTTCTCCACACCTCCTGCTTTTTTGATCCTCTGACAACGCAAAAAGGCACTGCACTGTGCAGTACCTCCTGCTTTATCCGTCAAAACGTGCCATTACCTCTGCATACTTACCGGTTCCCACTGCGACCACGCTCATTGCATCCTGCACAGTCAGTGTACTTACTCCGGTTCTCTGCTCGATCAGTGTATCCATCCCATGAAGAAGGGCACCGCCGCCTGTAAGTACGATTCCTCTGTCTACAATATCCGCAGCCAGTTCCGGCGGTGTCTTTTCCAGAATTCCATGAACAGTCTCCACAATCTGGCTTGTAGCATCCTTTAACGCCACACGTATTTCTTCTGAGGTAAGTGTCACTGTCTTCGGCAGACCGGTGATCACATTTCTCCCCTTTACTTCCATTGTTCTCGGATTTGATTCCTCTATAGCCGTACCAATCTGAATTTTGATCTTCTCTGCCATATCTTCTCCGATAAAAAGTCCATGATTCTTTCTCACATAGTTCAGTATAGCCTGATTAAAAGTGTCCCCTGCAACTTTCACAGAAGCGGAAACCACAACCCCCGCAAGAGAGATAACCGCAACATCCGAAGTTCCGGCTCCAATGTCTACGACCAGATTTCCAAAGGGCTTGGTCACATCCACCCCGGCTCCGATTGCCGCAGCTATAGGTTCCTCCACCATATAGACATCTCTGGCACCAGCCTGATAGGTTGCTTCCTCCACTGCCTTTTTCTCAATCTCTGTAATTCCACTGGGAACACAGATACTGATCCTGGGCTTGCGGAAAGCTCTTCTTCCTATTGCTCTGGATATAAAGTATTTCAACATCTTCTCTGTAACTGTATAATCAACGATCACGCCCTGTCTGATGGGACGGATGATCTCCATATCTGAAGTAATGCGCCCTTCCATCAGACGGGCTTCTTCACCGATCGCACGTATCTTCTCTGTATTTTTATCATAAACTACGATCGAAGGCTCATTTAGCACAAGCCCTTTTCCTGTAGAATAAGCCAGACTGTTCCTGGTTCCCAGGTCAATTCCAATATCACTTGTCGGCATGGAAATCCCCTTTCTGTTCTTACGTTCTCCTCATCCCCTTCAACTGATCATTACTTTTTACAGTCTCTACCGGGGACTTATCCGGTTTAGTTATAACAACTCCATAAAATAATGCGGTCAAAACAGTCCAACAGGGCTTCACATCCTGATAAGCCGGATCAAAATATATTATTTACGAGAATTGCTATAAATAATCTCTTCTATTATATACAACTTCCATTTAAAAAGAAAGTCCTGCAATATGATTTCAAGATTATTTCAGATATTTCTTTACATATTTTCCGGTATAGGAAACCGGTGACTGTGCCACCTCCTCAGGAGTTCCCTGAGCAACTACGGTACCTCCTTTGTCTCCACCCTCCGGTCCGATATCAATGATATAATCTGCGGTCTTAATCACATCCAGATTATGCTCGATCACAACTACTGTATTACCGCCCTCCGATAATCGTTTCAGAATCTCCACCAGCTTATGCACATCCGCAAAATGCAGACCTGTGGTAGGCTCATCCAGAATGTAGATAGTCTTACCTGTGCTGCGCTTGCTCAGCTCTGTGGCAAGCTTGATCCTCTGTGCCTCTCCTCCGGAAAGCTCTGTGGACGCTGTCCCAGCCGGATATAGGAAAGTCCTACATCATAAAGAGTCTGTATCTTTCTTTTAATAGAAGGAACATTCTCAAAAAAAGTCAGTGCTTCCTCCACCGTCATATTCAGCACATCGTAAATATTCTTATCCTTATACTTACTTCCAGGGTTTCTCTGTTATATCTCTTACCTTTGCAGACCTCGCATGGTACATATACGTCCGGAAGGAAATGCATCTCAATTTTGATAATACCGTCACCGCTGCATGCCTCACATCTTCCGCCCTTTACATTAAAACTGAATCGTCCTTTCTTATATCCTTTTGCCTTGGCATCTGCTGTTGCTGCAAAAAGATCTCTGATCTGGTCAAATACCCCGGTATAAGTCGCAGGATTGGAACGTGGAGTACGGCCAATAGGTGACTGGTCAATATTGATAACCTTATCCAGTTGGTCTGTTCCCAGAATATCCTTATGTTTTCCCGGAATCACTCTTGCCCGGTTCAGATCTCTTGCCAGGCGTTTATAAAGAATCTCATTGATCAGAGAGCTCTTACCTGAGCCCGAAACTCCTGTGATACAGGTCATGATCCAAGAGGTATCTTCACATCGATATTCTTGAGATTATTCTCTGCCGCCCCCTTGACAGTAAGAAAACCGGTTGGCTTCCGTCTCTCCAAAGGTACCGGGATTTTTAATTTTCCGCTCAGATAAGCTCCTGTGATGGAATCCTCGTTCTTCATCAAATCCTCTGCAGTTCCCATGGCAACCAGTTGTCCGCCATGCTCTCCTGCACCGGGACCTATATCTACAATACAGTCTGCGGCACGCATGGTATCTTCATCATGCTCCACAACGATCAGGCTGTTTCCAAGATCACGCAGTTTCATCAGAGAACCAAGAAGTCTGTCATTATCCCTCTGGTGAAGTCCGATACTCGGTTCATCCAGAATATAGGCAACTCCTACTAGCCCGGAACCAATCTGGGTAGCCAGACGGATTCTCTGCGCCTCGCCGCCGGAAAGAGTTCCTGTCGCACGTCCCAATGAAAGATAATCCAGTCCTACATCTGACAGGAAACTTACCCTTGCCCTGATTTCCTTCAGAATCTGTCTGCCGATAAGCTGCTGCTGCTCGGAGAGCTGCATATCCGCCAGAAAGGCTTTCAGCTTCTCTATGGAAAGATTGGTGACCTCATAAATATTCTTATCCGCCACAGTCACAGCCAGTGATTCCTTCTTCAGTCTCTGACCTTTACAGGTTTTACATGGAGTAATGCGCATGAAAGATTCATACTCCTGCTTCATGGCATCAGAGCCTGTCTCTCTGTAACGCTGCTCCACATTTCGAATCAGCCCGGAAACGCCACATCGTAAACGCCCTCTCCGCGCTGCCCTTTATAGTAAACCTTTACAGAATGTCCATTAGTTCCGTTGATCAGAATGTCCTGTATCTTCTCCGGATACTCCTCAAAAGGTGTTGCCAGGCTGAAATCATATTCTCTGGCAAGAGCATCCAGGATTGCCCTGGAAAAGCTTCCCTCATTTGTGCAGGACTGCCATCCTGTGACCACAATGGCACCATCCAGGATACTCAGAGATCTATCCGGGATCATCAGATCAATATCAAATTCCATTTTATATCCAAGTCCCAGACAGTCAGGACAGGCGCCAAAAGGATTATTGAAAGAAAAGCTTCTCGGTTCGATCTCATCTACACTGATACCACAGTCAGGACAGGAGAAACTCTGGCTGAAATTGTGAATATTTCCATCCATAGTATCTACCATCAGAAGGCCCTCTGCCAGATCCAGCACTGTCTCAATGGAATCTGAGAGTCTTTTCTCAATCCCGGGCTTCACGATCAGACGGTCTACCACAATCTCTATATTATGCTTGATATTCTTGTCCAGACTGATCTCCTCGGAAAGCTCATACAGGTTTCCGTCAATCTGCACACGTACATATCCGCTTCTCTTTGCCTGCTCCAGAAGCTTTGCATGAGTTCCCTTGCGCCCCCGCACAACAGGCGCCAGAAGCTGGATCTTCGTTCTCTCCGGAAAAGACATGATACTGTCTACCATCTGGTCAACTGTCTGCTTCTTAATCTCTCTTCCGCACTTCGGACAATGAGGGATTCCCACTCTGGCATACAGAAGTCGGAAATAATCATAGATTTCTGTCACTGTTCCTACTGTGGAACGGGGATTGCGGTTGGTAGATTTCTGATCAATGGAAATGGCCGGCGGCAGACCTTCGATGCTCTCCACATCCGGCTTCTCCATCTGTCCCAGGAACTGTCTTGCATAGGAAGAGAGAGATTCCATATAACGACGCTGTCCCTCTGCATAGATGGTATCAAAAGCCAGTGAAGATTTACCGGAGCCACTCAGTCCTGTAAATACCACAAACTTGTCTCTGGGAATATCCACACTTAAATTCTTAAGGTTATTAACATTGGCACCTCTGATCCTGATAAAGTGCTTCTTCGTTGTATCTGCTGCCATTGTGGGCTCCTGTTTCTCATTTATAAATAATAACTGTTTCTTACCTTGACAGTTACACCTTTTTCGTATGTTATGATATTCATGGATTGTGCGCAGTTTCGCTGCCCCGCAATCCTCATGGCATCAGTATAATACAGGAACATTTGTTCGTCAAGGCGTTTACGGCAAAAAATCCGCCATAACGGAATTGCTTACATGAATTCCCTCTCTGCTCAGAAAAATCCTTCCGTTTTCTTCCAAAAGCAGTCCCATTGACTTATATTTTCTCAGAACATCCCCGTATATTGCATCTATTTCACTTCCAAACTGCCACTCAAACTCAGCTTTTGAGATTCCTCTGGTCATACGAAGTCCCAGAAACATGAACTCCGCCATCTCATCCTCTCTGGTGAGGGGCGGCTCTTTTTCTCTTATTTTTTCCGGAGTTCTGCTGTTTTCCAGATATTTTTTCATATCCTGTGTATTGGCAAAACGTTCCTTTCCATAAAGAGAGGAAGCTCCCAGGCCAAACCCCAGATAATCCTGTCGGATCCAATAGCCACGTTATGCCTGCATTCTCTGCCTTTCTTTGCGTAATTGGAAATCTCATACTGCTCAAAGCCATATTCTCTCAGAATCTGTGCTGTTGCCTCATACATATTGTACTCCGCATCTTCATCCGGCAAATTCAGCGTCCGCGATGCAAAAGGTGTGCCCTCCTCAATGATCAGGCTGTATGCGGAAATATGTTCCGGATCCAGTCCTGCAACAGTGCGAAGATTGTGGATCCATCCTTCATAAGTCTGATCCGGGATCGCACTCATCAGATCAATATTGATATTGTCGAACCCTGCCTCTCTTGCACTTCTGTAAGTCTCCAGAAACTGCTCATAATTGTGGATTCTTCCAAGGATCTTCAGTTCTCTGTCATCCGGCGACTGTAAACCTATGCTCAGGCGGTTGATTCCATATGTTCTGTATGCCTGCAGTTTGTTTCTGTCTGCAGTCCCCGGGTTTACTTCTATGGTGATCTCAGCATGATCCGCAATCTGAAATTTTCGTCTTATATGATTTAAAATTTCTCCTATGAATCTCTCATCCAAAACAGAAGGAGTGCCCCCTCCAATAAATACAGAGGATACACTCCTTCCTTTTCCTTCTTCTGCTGCATTGATTTCTTCAAGCAGAGCATCTACATAATCAGCCTGCTCCTTTGGACCTGACGGACCGGAAAGGAAATCACAGTAATCACATTTTTTTATGCAAAATGGAATGTGGACATAGATTTCCATGGGAGAATCTGTGATATTCCTTCTCTCCATTGTAATCTGCTCCTGTTATGACCTGTTTTCTATTCCTCAGTATCTGATGTACTGCTGTCTTGCTCATTGTTATCTGCTGAGTCGACACTGTTATCTGTACTGTCGGCATCACTTTGGCTGTCTGAACTTTCTGCAGATGAGATACCTGCTGCATCCTGCTCTGCCAGATACGTATTTACCATTGTCAGATTACCATTGGTGGTAACTGCTGCGGAAGCTACCTGATCCGGTGCCGGAGTGGGACTTGTCTCTTCCGGCGCAACACTGATCTGGATCACTTTGGAGGACGCTTCATCTACCTCCCTGGTTTTTCCACATCCGGAGACAGAAATTCCAAGCAATAACATACATAGTATAACTGTTTTTCGCTTAATCATTTTCTTCAATATTTTAACCTTCTGTTGAGATGAGCACCATTCACAGATAACTGTTCAGTACCTTCACAGTTATGTGGACAGCAGGCTGCCGAATAGTTACCATTCATACTTTATTTATCATCCAGTTTCAATACACTCATAAATGCTTTCTGCGGAATCTCCACATTGCCTACCTGACGCATACGTTTCTTACCTTCCTTCTGTTTCTCCAGAAGTTTCTTCTTACGAGAAATATCACCGCCGTAACATTTGGCAAGTACATCCTTACGCATGGCTCTGACTGTCTCTCTGGCAATAATCTTGCTTCCGATAGCTGCCTGGATCGGAATTTCAAAAAGCTGACGTGGAATCTCGTCTTTTAATTTCTCGCACATCTTACGGCCTCTCTCATATGCTGTATCTGCATGCACGATAAAGGAAAGAGCATCCACTTCTTCTTTGTTTACCAGAATATCCAGTTTCACAAGCTCACTGCGCTCATATCCGCAGAGCTCGTAATCCAGAGAAGCATAGCCTCTTGAGCGGGATTTGAGGGCATCAAAGAAATCATAGATAATCTCATTTAACGGCAGCTTATATTTCAGAAGCGCACGTGTTTCTTCCATATAATCCATTCCCAGATACTGCCTCTTCGTTCCTGGCAAAGATCCATAATTGCACCGATAAATTCAGTTGTTACCATGATCTCGGCATTTACCATTGGTTCTTCCATGTATTCAATCTCTGATGGATCCGGCAGATTGCTTGGGTTTGTCAGATTGATAACTTCGCCGTTAGTTTTGTATACTTTATAAATAACACCGGGAGCTGTGGTCACAAGATCAAGGTTGTATTCTCTTTCCAGACGCTCCTGAATAATCTCAAGATGGAGCAATCCCAGAAAACCACATCGGAAACCAAAGCCAAGGGCTACAGATGTCTCCGGTTCATAGAACAGAGAGGCGTCATTGAGCTGAAGCTTCTCAAGAGCATCTCTCAGATCACCGTATTTGGCACCATCTGCCGGGTATAATCCGCAGTATACCATAGGGTTTACTTTCTTATAGCCCGGAAGTGCTTCTGCACATGGTCTTTCCTTATCTGTAACTGTATCACCTACACGAGTGTCACCAAGGTTTTTAATACTCGCAGTGATGTATCCTACCATGCCTGCTGTCAGTTCCTCACATGGAATAAACTGACCTGCACCAAAGTATCCGACTTCCACAACTTCTGTGGTGAAGCCAGTTGCCATCATATGGATCTGGGTGCCTCTTTTCACACGGCCATCCATGACACGGCAGAATACGATAACGCCTTTGTATGCATCATAAATGGAGTCAAAGATCAGGGCTTTTAATGGTGCATCTACATCGCCATGAGGTGCCGGGATCTTTGTTACGATCTGTTCCAGGACTTCTTCTACATTAAGTCCTGTTTTGGCAGAAATCCTTGGTGCGTCATGGGCTTCAAGGCCGATGACATCTTCGATTTCATTTACCACACGATCCGGTTCTGCACTTGGCAGGTCGATTTTGTTGATGACCGGAAGGACATCCAGGTCATGGTCAAGGGCAAGATATACATTTGCCAGTGTCTGGGCTTCGATTCCCTGAGCTGCATCTACTACCAGGATTGCACCGTCGCAGGCTGCAAGGCTTCGGGATACTTCATAATTGAAGTCTACATGGCCGGGGGTGTCAATCAGGTTGAAGATGTATTCTTCGCCGTCTTTGGCTTTGTATACGATTCGCACTGCCTGAGATTTAATGGTGATTCCACGTTCTCTTTCGAGTTCCATGTTATCCAGTACCTGTGACTGCATTTCACGTTCTGTCAGAGTGCCGGTCATTTCGATGATTCGGTCGGCAAGAGTGGATTTGCCGTGGTCTATGTGTGCAATAATACAGAAATTTCTGATTTTGCTCTGGTCTATCATTAAGGAATTCCCTCCTGAGTTCTTTCTTATATATTGTAATTGATGGGTTTGCTAATTTTGTATTATAACATATTGGGGAAGGGTTTGTCATCTGTTTATCTACAGGGACGCACCGAAACATCCTAGTAATTATTATCTTTGCCGTGCGTCAGCACGCCTGCAGGTATCTTCCTTGTCCTTCGCACTCTGCTGAACTGTCTTGATTGCATTATTTTATGGAATTGCTATAGAATTTATCCTTGCAGTACCTTGTCTAAGATGTCGGCAAATGGTTCCATGGCGTTTTTTTACTTCCTGGACAGTGTTGGTCTGGGCTCCGGCTTCCAGAAGAAGGGAGCGGGGACGGAGGTGGAGATTGTAGCGGTAACCTGCAAGGTAAATTCCCCGGTAAAATTGAGGATAGTATTGGGCTGCCTGATATTCCAGCTGGAAGGAAAATGCCAGGTTTTGCTGTATGTAGGGATTTGGCAGATAGTCCAGGGAACCTTTGGATGTCGTATAACTCAGTCCATTGTAAAAAAGGATCTGGGCTGTGGGTTTTCCATTGATTTCTGTTACAAGATGGCGGTCTTCGGGGATGCCGTCCCGGTGCAGGTCTATGATCACCTGGATATCCGGGTTTTCCTGAAGATAAGGTTCCAGATAATCGCGGGCATAATCGTAAGCGGCGCTGCGGTCCAGTTCACCTCCTGCCATGTCGAACTGCTCTTTGAGATGGACTACCTGATAACTGTAGTTTTCTGTGAGAAGCTGTGTCAGATAATCTCCTACTCCTACAATCGTGTCGGATTCTTCTCCTTCTCTGGAATCTGCGAAGGTTTCCTGAGAATGGCTGTGATAGATCAGAATCTGAGGAGTATCGGTTTCTTTGGTGATTTTTAAGTCCTGTTTCAGAAAATCTTCGGCATTGATCTGTACGGCATCTGCTTCTGTGTTGGATCTACGATATAGAATTGTCCCAGAAGATAATTATAATCTGCCAGTTTTTCGGGGGACAGGTCGATCATTGGATGAGGAACTGCAGCAACAATGGTTTCTGTGCTGTTCTGAATATTTTGGTCATTCTGCGCTGCTGACTCTTGCAGCTTCTGTGATTTGTCCGTTTCATGATTTTCCGGTGACGCAGTTATCTTTTTCGGTTTAGGTGTCTTGTCTGATTTTTTTGAAGTTTGTTCTGATTCTGATATTTTCGCTGACTCTGATATTTTCGCTGATTTTACTGTTTTTGAGGGGATTGCTGTTTTTTCCGGTACCGGTGTAGATTCTGATATCTGTAATTCTTCAGATTCACCTTTTTCTGCCAGCAATTGTTCGGACCGTGCACGCTCTCCCAGATATTTTCCGTTTTCTCCTGCTATTTTTTTATAAGTTTCAATATCTTCATAGGAACTCATATGAGCTCTTTTTTCCAGAAAGCGGTACAGGGGCAGATGCCTGTACACATTTTCTCCTGTAAAAATGTCCCCGGCAATACTGCCAGAGTGGCAAAAAGCACATGCTAAGCAGAATGCAGAACGCTTTCTGAACGTTTGTCACATGGATCACCTCTTGACTTATCCTATGTCCATGTTTTCCCATTTATACCCTGTTCACACTGACGGAACAATTTTCCGGTCAGCCGCCTATTTCCTCAAACGCCATGTTCAGTCCTTCTGAGATTGTGAAGCTCAGGTATTTTACTGTCTCATCCACATCTTTGGGAGTTACAAACATGGTGTGAAGATGAGGAGATATCATTCTTCCAGAAATTCTTTCTGTTCTGCCTCTTCCAGAGCTTCCAGAAGGTGTGCCATGGAATCATGGACGATAGTTGCCGCATCTACTACGGTGGGTACTCCGATCCCAATCACTTTTACCTGCAGATTTTCTTCTGTAAGCCCCACTCTGTGATTGCCTACACCGGAACCCGGGTTGATTCCTGTGTCTGTGATCTGAATTGTACGGTTCAGGCGTCTGGTGCTTCTTGCTGCCAGCGCATCAATGGCAATCACTATGTCCGGCTTTGTCTCTGCCACGATTCCCTGTATGATCTCAGATGTCTCCATCCCTGTCTGCGCCATTACTCCCGGGATAATTCCGCTGATACGGTGCATTTTTTCTTTTCCAAGACTCTGCAGGCCATACTCTCTTATCATATGTCTCGTTATATGAAGATTTTCTACCACATGAGGCCCCAGGGAATCGGCTGTGATCGCTGAATTTCCCAGACCTACTACCAGAATGGACAGCTCACGCTCCAGATTGATCACATTCTGTAAATGACGGGCGATTTCCAGGGAAATTTCTCTGTGATAATCCTCATCATGTACAGAAAGCCCCGGAGCTTCTATCGTAATATAGCTTCCCTGGGGCCGTCCCATTGTCCGGGCACCGTTTTCTGTGGTGATCTTTACCACAGTGGTACGGATATCTTTCTCTTCGTTATAATCTTCGTGGATCTCCACTCCCCGGACTTCTACGTTTTCCTCTGTAAACCGTTCGGTTGCCTCCAGCGCCAGGTCTGTTCTTATTCCGTAATTATCCAACATCTCTTTTCCCTCCATACTTCATTCAATATTTGTTACTGTTTGCTCCGTTCTTATAACAATCTTTTATATCTATTTTTAGCTTTTTTTTATGGAAATATGTATTGACAAGGAAGATTATTTGAGATAATATATATAAGCATGTTCATAGGAGCGCCCGTGTCTGTTTCTATGACAGGAGTATAATAATATTTTATCGAATTAAATTGGAGGTGTACGAATTGGCTAACATTAAATCTGCTAAGAAAAGAATTTTAGTAAACAGAACTAAAGCAGCAAGAAACAAAGCAATCAAATCTGCAGTTAAAACTTCTATGAAGAAAGTTGAAGCAGCAGTAGCAAATAAAGATAAGGCAGCTGCAGAAGTAGCATTAAAGGATGCTGTTTCCACAATCAGCAAAGCTACATCCAAAGGTGTTTATCACAAAAACAACTGCGCAAGAAAAGTTGCCCGTTTAGCTAAAGCTGTTAACAGCATTGACTAATTATAGATTGAATTTTAATTATAAGCTTATGATTAAAAAGGACAGCCATCACCGTCATGTGGCTGTCTTTTTTGTTATTATCTTTTGTAACTGCCAGAATATCCGGCAGTTACCGTTTTTCTTATTTTACTTTACTGCTGTACTTAATGATCAGTAATTCTACGCTCAGCTTATCTTCCAGGCGTCCTGTTTTCACCGATTCTTCTGCATCCACAAAATCTTTTACTGCCTGTTCCAGTTCTGATATAGTATAGGCTCTGGCACATGTTGTGATATTTTTCACAACAAACCCGGGCACTCCCAGTTTTGAGCCTATCTCCGTCTGCGCAAGTCCTGCTGCTGCAAACTGTTTTGCCAACAGCAGCTGGCGATACTGCTTCGCAAGAAGAAACAGGATCCTCATCGGCGGTTCTTTCAATGTCAGCAGATCATAATAAAGTTCCAGTGCACGCTTCTGATTTTTCTCTGTTACTGCACGCACCATATCAAAAATTCTGTTGGTTGTCTGGGTGGTGCAGATTTCTTCAATATCCTCTGCAGTCACCACATCCCTGCCTTCTGTATAACTGATAAGCTTCTCCATCTCCATCCTGAGATTCCCCATGTCAGTTCCTGTTTTGGTCAGCAGAAGTTCCATGTCTCTCTGGGTGATCTTTTTCCGGCTTTCCCCAGGATCCCTGCTGCCCAGCGCATCAGAGTTTTTTCATCCTGTCTGATAAATTCCGCAATACTTCCGCAGGCTTTTACTGCTTTGTACATGCGGTTTCTCTTGTCTACTTCCGTTTCTGCAAAAACCAGATACAGATAGTCCGGCAGCTCTTTCATATAATCTGCCAGTTCTTCACACTTATTTTTGAAAAAACCTGTATCTTCCAGCAAAACCACTCTGCGCTCTGCAAAAAATGGCATGGTTTCACAGAGGTCGATCAACTGTTTTACATCAATCCCCTTGCCTTCATAGTGATTGAAGTTCATAGTATCACCATCCGGATTCAGTGCCTTTACCAGATTCTGTTTATACTGTTGTTTCAGATATGCTTCCTCTCCATAGAGAAGATACACCTGTTTAAAATTTCCTGATTTAATGTCTGCCTGTATGTTTTTCAATTTTCTACTCCTGAGGCTGTTTTGTCTGTAACTGTTCAGCAATCTGTTGTTCTATTCACAGATACCAAGATATCAGACTGCAGAGCAGTTACTTTGTTACTGTTCTCAGTAACGTTACTTTTATTGTATCAATTCCATGACATAATAGCCAGCAGAAAATTTCAGATTATTATTCAGCCGCCCAGCTCCACCATTCTGTGAATGCATCTTCCGGCGCCTTCCATGATATTTTCCGGAAGGAAGATTTCTTCCCCGCCCTGTCCTTTCAGGCAGTTGTAGATGTCCATTAAGGTGGTAACCTTCATATTCATGCATGTAAGCTGTACTGCAACCGGGTAAAATTTCTTATCAGGACATTCAAACTGAAGATGCTCTACAATGCTGTTTTCTGTTCCGATGATAAATTCTTTATGTTCAGATTTCTTTGCAAATTCCATGATTCCTGTAGTGGATCCTACATAATCAGCTTGCTCTGCTACTTCCTGACGGCATTCCGGGTGTACCAAGAAAAGTGCATCCGGATGTGCTGCGCGGGCTTTTTCTACATCTTTTGCGCTGACCACGATATGTCTCGGACATCCGCCCTTGTAAAATGCAAAAGTTTTCTCCGGGAGCTTCTCTGCCACGTAGTGTCCCAGGTTCGATCCGGAATAAATAAAATCTTATCCTGCTCCAGCTTTTTGCAGATTTCAACTGCTGATGAGACGTAACACATACGTCACATTCTGTTTTCAGTTCTGAAGTTGTATTAATATAGGCGACAACTGCATAATCCGGATACTGTGCTTTTAATTCACGCAGACCTTCCAGATCCAACTGCTCTGCCATGGGACATCCGGCTACAGGATTAGCAAGCCATACTCTCTTCTTCGGGCTTAAAATCTTGCAGGTTTCTGCCATAAAACGAACGCCGCACATGATCACACCGCTGCAGTCTCTTTTGGACGCCTGTACACTCAGGCCATAGGAATCTCCTGTATAGTCTGCTACTTCCAGAATCTCCTGACCCTGATATGCGTGTGCAAGAATACAGATATCCTGTTCTTTTTTCATTCGCAGGATTTCCTGCTGAATTTCTGCTATTGTCATCTTCTGAATCCTTTCTTACTTATATGTTATGATGTTTTTCCTTTTCCCAGGGCTGAAGTGGCGCAAGGAAACCTGCTTTCTTCAGCTGTTCTCCGATCAGATCCAGCCTTTCCTGGCTGGATGCTTCTATCAGATGATAGTGATACCCGGAAGTAGCACTGCTTAATACACTGGAATGGCTGTTGTTGATCGCCTGGACAAATTCATTCACATCCTGTCTGGAACGAATATCCATCTCTGCAGTGACACGTCCATAAACCCTGTGGCTGATGCTGATATTTTTCACCCGCCCGCCACAGTCCACGATCAGATTCAGTTCCTCCGCTGCCTGTTCCTGCCCATGGCGTACTTTAAATTCCCTGGTGCATGCAATATCTTTATCCTGCTGCAACACATATCCTCTGGTCGTTGACAGGATTCCCGGTGTAGATGCACGTATCACAGCCATATCCTGCACGATCACCTGTCTGCTTACTCCGAACTGTGATGCCATCGCCCTGGCAGCCACAGGTTTTTCTTCCTGCTGAAGGAGCTTTAAAATTTCAGTTCTTCTCTGAGCAGTTATTCAATACTTTCCCATCCTTCTCCACGATATAATCCTATAGCAAATTATCCGCTGCAAAACAGCTTCGCTGCCATGTTATTATATTGCATGAAGATTCTTCATGGAAATGTCAAGGATTGGAGCAGAATGTGTCAGTGCACCGCTGGAAACAAAATCCACACCTGTTTCCAGGATTTTGGCGATATTTTCCTTTGTGATATTTCCGGAGCATTCTGTCTGTGCCCGGCCTGCGATAAGCTCTACTGCTTCTTTCATCATTCCGGTGTCATATTGTCAAGCATAATGATATCTGCTCCTGCCTCTACTGCTTCTTTTACCTGTTCCATAGTCTCTACTTCAATCTCGATCTTACGGACAAATGGTGCATATTCTTTTGCCATGGCCACTGCTTTCGCTACGCTTCCGGCTGCTCCGATATGATTATCCTTAAGCAGTACTCCGTCAGAAAGATTATATCTGTGGTTGCATCCGCCGCCTATGCGTACAGCATATTTTTCAAAAACACGACAGTTCGGAGTTGTCTTTCTGGTGTCCAGAAGTGTTACCTTACTTCCTTCCAGAAGCTTTGAAACCTGTTTTGTATAAGTAGCGATACCACTCATTCTCTGGAGATAATTCAGGGCAACTCTCTCTCCGGAAAGAAGCACCCGGATATCTCCTGTTACTGTTCCAAGAAGATCGCCCTTCTTTACTGCATCACCGTCTTTAAAGTTGAAACTGATCTCTGTTTTCTCATCCAGGATCTGGAATACTCTCGCATATACATCCAGTCCGGCAATGATTCCGTCTTCCTTTGCGATCAGATCTACGGTTCCTTTTACTGCGCTTCGCATCACTGCATTCGTGGAAACATCCTCACTGGTAATGTCCTCCTGAAGTGCCATACGGATCAGCTTGTCTGCCTGCATTTTCATTGTAATACTATTCATGACTTTTTTTCATCCTTTCAATCTCTTTTAATACGGTTTCGTGACAGGCATTAAGCAGTTCTTCTCTGCTTTCATACATATTCATATCAATTGCATCTGCCCGCACATATTCCGGTGTCTGTCCAAATATCATATCATCTGCAGCCTTTCTTGCAAAGACCAGAGATTCCAGAAGAGAATTACTTGCCAGACGGTTTCTTCCATGGACACCATTACAGCTTGTCTCTCCACAGGCATAAAGTCCCTTCATGGAAGTTTTGCTTCCCAGATTTACCTTGATCCCACCCATAAAATAATGCTGTGCCGGAACAACCGGGATTGGCTCTTTTCTCGGATCAAAACCTTCTTCCACGCACTGTTCATAAATATGAGGAAAATGTTCCAGAATTGTTTTCTCTCCCAGAGGGCGCATATCTTCCCATACAAACTCTGTTCCATCCTTTTCCATCTGGGCAAAAATCTTCTGGCTCAGCAGATCTCTCGGCTGTAATTCGTTTGTAAAACGCTGTCCGTTCTTATCATACAGAAGAGCACCTTCTCCTCTGACTGATTCTGAAACCAGGAAACGCCGTCCGGGTTTCTTTGAATAGAGAGTTGTCGGATGAATCTGGATATAGTCCAGATTTTCCATTTCCACATGGTGCTTCATTGCAATTCCCACACCATCTCCCGCAATATGCGAAAAGTTGGTAGAGTTTTTAAAAAGCCCGCCGATTCCGCCGCAGGCAAGAACCACATACTGAGAATAAACAGGAAATGCCTGGTCATTCCGGTCCATTGCAATGATTCCGCAGACTGTATTGTCTTTGGAGATCAGGTCTACCATAGTCATATATTCACAAATTTCAATATTTTCTTTTATTTTTGCAGCAGTTAAGAGAGTCTGTGTGATTTCTTTTCCTGTAATATCCTCATGAAAAAGAATTCTTGGCTGGGAATGTGCTCCCTCTCTGGTAAATGCCAGATTTCCCAGACCATCCCTTGCAAAATCCACATGATAACGCAGAAGATCTCTGATAATATCATTGGAGCTGCGGATCATCAGATCTACTGCCCGTTTATTATTCTCATAATGTCCTGCCCGCATGGTATCTTCAAAATAATTTTCATAGTCATCTTCGCCGCGCAGCATACAGATTCCGCCTGTGCCAGGAATGAATCTGACTGGTCTGCCTCCTGCTTGGTGATAAGCAGGATTTTCATTTTCTCCGGAAGGTTCAGCGCACAGTACAGTCCGGCTGCCCTGTTCCCACAATAATGACATCATAATGTTCTTTCATCTTTCTTTCCTCACATCATGCCTGATTTTCGTTTGTCTGTGCAATTATACTCCCCGGATATATAGGTGTCAAGACACCTGTATATAATTATGACAACATTGTTTGCTTTGAGTTACTGTGAACGTAACCACTTTGAAAATCCTACTGCTTATTGCTTTTCACATCTCCACAGGGGGCTTACTTGATTCGGTTAAAGGCAGAAACAGATTTTCCATTGACTATTGTAACCGCCCCACAGTCTCTGGTGATCAGCACTCTGCTTCCACTCTTCTTCAGCCGTTCCAGCGTATCCGGCGACGGATGCCCGTATGTGTTTGTTGCAGAACAGGAAACAACAGCCAGTTCCGGTCTGACGATTTCCAGAAACTCTGCTCCTGTAGAATATCTGGAACCGTGATGAGCAGTTTTCAGGAAGTCCACATCTTCAAGACACCCATTCTGTATCAGTTTTTCTTCTGTCACCATTCCGATATCTCCGGTAAAAAGCCCTTTGAAATCTTTGCTTATCATTTCCAGAACCATCGCATCTTCATTTACTTCCTTCCCTGATGCTGTGGACTCCGGCCACAGAACCTTCAGTCTGACAGTTCCATATCTGATCTCATCTCCTGCTTTCATAGTAAGCACCCGGACTCCCGCTGACTCTGCCAGCTCTGTCAGCTCCCGATAATTTTTATTCTCCTGAATATCGCTCCATTTGGGCAGGATCAGATTCTCTATGCGCAGAGAAGTCAGATCTTTCTCAACAAATTCCAGAAGTTCCCGCACCCCGCTGATATGATCTTCATCTGTGTGAGAAACATAAATTCCGTCCAGTCTGGAAATCCCTCTGCTCTTCAAGTATGGGAGCAGCTGATATTTTCCCAGTTCATTCTTATTCGTACTGCCCCCGTCGATCAGGATATTCCATCTGTTTTCTATTTCCACCACAATTCCGTCTCCCTGTCCCACATCCAGACAGGCGATGCGGAAATTTTCATACGGTCTGTAACTGATCAGCAGAATTGCAAAGCATACCATACCTGCATATACAGCCCGGATTTTCCACGCAAAATCTTACCATTTTCACTTTTCTTCACACCCGCTCTGTATATCCACACCGCTGCTGCCAGAACCAGATAATATCCAACGATCTGCCACACTTCCGGCTTTCCGCCGATCCATGTACAAAACGAGAGTCGCCCCAGCAGCACTGTCAGGAACTCATATCCTCTCAGAATAATCCTGCCCGGAACAACAGCCAGAAACGCTCCTCTGACAGTGACTAATCCAAGTAATGCACCGGCAGTTCCGCTTCCCAGTACAATCCCCACAGTAGGAAGCACCAGCAGATTCAGAAAAATCCCCATCACCGACACTTCTCCGTAAAACCACAGCACTATGGGAAGTGTGGTAAGCTGCACAACTCCGGATGCCAGAAATGACATCAGAAGTTTATTTCTGATTTTTCCCTTCTCATTAACCTTACTTCGTTTTTTCCGGTTTAATACATCCATCCCCTCCTGCACCATTGGCCAGACACAGCCAATCCCAATCACCGATCCAAAAGACAGCAGAAAACCTCCATCAAGCAGATACGCCGGATTTTCCATAAGGATCAGGATCGCCGCAGCCGCCATTCCTGTAGGCATATCATAAATCCGTCCTGCGATCTTTGCACCTACAGAAAGTAAAAACATACATACTGCCCGCATAGTTGAAACAGTCCCTCCTGTCATCATCCCATACTGAAGCATGATCACCAGCGCCAGCAATCCTGCCGGCCAGATACCCAGACCGATTTTTTCAGCAGATTATACAGTCCCATTCCAAGAAGACTGATATGGAGCCCCGAAATCGCCAGGATATGTATAATTCCTGCCATCTGATAACGCATTTTCAACTCCGGATCCAGATTTGTTTTATCTCCCAGCACGATTGCTTCAAACGCTCCAGCTTCCATTCCACAGGTCTTCTCCAGAATACCTGCAAATTTCTGCTGCATATCGATCAGGAACTGCCCATATACAGAATGACTCTGCGACTGCTTCTTTATCTTTCCTTTCTTCATCACATAATAGATCCTCTGGCAGCCATAGTATGCTTTACTGTCAAACTCTCCCGGATTCGTGGGGCTTTGCACCTCTTCCAGTTTTCCGGACACCAGAACAAGACTTCCTGCCAGAAGTTTATCAACATCACTGTTACCGCTATGATTCTTTTTTGTTTTAAATAAACCTTTATATTATCAATGGAAACTTTTTCAGAATTGTAAATAAGATAAGTATTTCTAAGATATACAGATTGAAAATCTTCATTCTCCCGGCACCTGACCACCTCCCCGCAGATGGTGGATTCCGGATGCTTTCTGATCCATGTCTGTACAGACTGTGGCAGTGGATTCCCCTTATCAGGAAAATCCCAGCCAGTCTGTCACACACAGAAAAACAACCAGAAGCATGCACAGGATACACACAGGGCGTCTCCTCACTTTTGTGCCTCCTCTTCGTTTATGAATATCACTCTTTTTCCTTGACTACCAGCTTATCATTTCTTTCATAAAAATGATACAGCTCCATCTTCTTACCAAAGGTATCCAGCCTGTCCTTCCCGCCGACCGTAATCTGCACTTTGTCTGCATCCAGCGCATCCAGCAGCGAATTTACCACAGAATATACCGGTATTTTCTCCGATACATCCAGCGCATAGGAAGAAAATACTCCGTCAAATGCCACATAGCAGATCCTGTCTGCTATGGTCACATTCAGAACCTCCGTATTCTCCGGAATTGTGGGGTAATGCCCTTTTTCCAGCGGTCCCTTCATTAACTGTTCCAGAACGATCCTCTCTTTGGGGATACTGCGTTTATACCGCACAGTACGCTGTTCTTTTACCAGCTTCTGACCACTCTTATCAGTAAAATAAAGCGTAAAGGTATTGCTGCAATAGGCATCCGGTTCAGTTCCTGTGAACTCGGCAAAGGTATCTGCAGTCATATTTCCCACAGCCTGTCCCCTGGAATCTGTCAGATCTTCATTTTCTATTGTAAAACGCACAGAATTAATCCCCGGAACCTGAAGGAAAGTCTTCACAACACCTGCCCGCACAAGTAATTCCCTGGCGCGGCTCATGCTGCTGTACTGACTGTTAAAGTTGACCACCAGCACGTCCTCTTCTACACTGTAATTCATCTGTACTCCTTCAGGAAGCAGACTGACCCGGTTCTGCGAATCTGTCTGCTGGCTGTTCATCCGCTGCATCATATCCTTAAGCATATAGTCTGCAGTTGTCTCCTCCGGAGAGTAGCTTTTCTTCTGAAGCTGAGTTTCATCAGAGCTGATATCGTACAGATAATATTTGGCATCCTGTTTACCCGGATCTTCATGTATCTCCACAGAACACCCGGTCGCAAGGATGCTTAGTATTAACGCTGTTATAATGATTGAAAGTTTCTTTTTCACAATGGCACCTCCTATGACGGTATATAAGACAGAGGAATACGCACAGAGAATGTAGTTCCCTCTCCTTCTTTACTGAATACTTTGATCGTTCCATGGTGCATTGCAATAGAACTCTTGGTGATCGCCAGTCCCAGACCGGTTCCCCCGATTTCCTTGGAATGGGACTTGTCCACACGATAGAAACGCTCAAAGATTCTCTCTATACTGTCCTCAGGGATTCCCATACCGGAATCCGCCACTGTTATATAGAAATATTTATGGTCTGCATCCAGAGACACACGCACCCATCCATCATCCACATTATATTTAATGCCATTCTCCACCAGATTGCTGACAGCAAGAGTAAACTTCACCTCATCCACATCTGCATCCACAGGTCGGAAGCAATCCAGGATCAGATCGATATTGCGCCTGTCTGCAATGGGACGCAAGCGCTTGAGGATATCCTCCAGAAGCTGATTGATATCCATATGGGTGATGTTTACATCTGCTGCTTTCTTATCCATCTTTACCAGCGAGAGCAGATCTGTAATGATCTTATTCTCTCTGTCGATTTCAGCAGTAATATCACTCATAAACTCCTGATACAGTTCCTCCGGGACTCCCTGCTGTCCAACCAGAGAATCTGCCAGAACCTTCATAGAAGTCAGAGGCGTCTTCAGTTCATGGGACACATTGGATACAAACTCCTGTCTGGATTCATCAAGAATTTTCATGCGGTTGACCATCTTGTTGAATGCATCTGTGATCAGCTCTGTCTCCGTATAGTCAGGAACACTGATTTCTTCATCCAGCATGCCATCTGTCAGGTCTTCAATGGCCTTCGTCACTCTTGCAAGTGGTTTTACAAGTATTGTAGAGAGCAGCCATGCCAGAAATACCGAAAGAACAACAATACTTCCGATCAGCATCACGCCTCTCTGTTCCATCTCTGCCAGTGTTTCCGCAATATCAACAGCCGAAACACTTACCAGCATCACGCCCTGAAGCTGCTGCACATCCGGACTCTGTACAGGAACTGCAAGCTCCAGTACTTTACTTCTGGCGTCATAATTGCTTGTCTCTTCTCCTTTCAGACAGGCTACAGCCAGTGAACTGAGAAGCGTCTTTCCCTCCTCTGTGTGGAAGGTATCACTTACTATCTTAAAATCTCTGTCAGCCAGCAGGATGCGTCCGTTATACACATTGGAAAACAGTTCCAACTTGCTGTTTACAACCTCTGAATCTGTATCATTGAGATAATTCTCCCTGATGATCAGATTACATAAAATATCGCACTGATCACCCACTGTCTCTGTAAGCATTGCAACCGCCCGGTCTGATAGTTATGAAGCATCGTATATGTTACAATAACCCCCGGCACGATTCCCAGAATGATCAGGATGATCAGAATACGAAAACGCAGACTTCTGAAAAAATTTTTCTTTTTTTCACCTTTTCAACTCCGTTCTCTTCTGTCATGCAGTTTGATGCATGCTTTCTGTCTGTTCGTAAAACAATCATTGTTTATCGAATCCTTATCATCTTATCACAGAAAAATGGGCTTTTCTACATCTTAGCGAAAAGTAATTTATTTTTTCAATGACATTGCTGTAGTTTGGATTTTTGAATACATTTCAGGATCATTGATATTGGAAAATACCGATCCGGGACCTGGCTTTCGTAGCATTCGTATCCATTTTTCCGCAGAAAAGCAAAGACTGCGCCTTTCCGCTCTGTGATTTCTTCAAGCATGGCATCTGCCAGGTCTGTACAGTATACTCCCATAAGAGGTTCCTCATGCCCGCCGTGGCTCAGTATCACTGCTTTTGCATCTGAATGCAGAGATTGGCGAATCAGTGCAGCCAGTTCCTCTGCCGGAACCAGAGGAACATCTACACCAAGTACCAGGCAATATGGATTCTTTGCTTTACGAAAACAGGCTTCCAGCCCTCCCAACGGACCTTTCCCGGGAAGCGGTCTGGTATAATGGGATATTTATATTTATTTTCACCATGATAGCCAGACAGAAGAATATCACTGATTCCAAGCTTTTCCCCCTTTTCTATCTGCATCTCAAGAAATGTCTTCCCATCTATCGTCAGATCTGATTTGTCCCGTCCCATGCGGCTGCTGGCACCGCCAGCAAGAATAATCATAGAAATTTCTTTCTTTCTCATTATCAGTTTTCCTTTTTGTTTATATAAATCATCAATAAAAGCATTGATTTTTCTTCATATTTAAAAACTACAGACAGAAATGTCTGCATAACGGTTAGGGTGTCTTACATATCTCACCCGCCAATCTGTGACATTCCTCTGATTTCATCCTGCTCTGTCTTCGCTTCATAAAAATTATGGCTCACCGGTTTATTCCAGATCACCTGATAAATTGCTTCTTTCAGTTCCGAATCCATGCAGCAGCCGCGCATAAGCCCCCGCAGGTCTGTACCTTTCTGATACTGGAGGCATCCTTTCATGAATCCTTCGGATGTAAGACGTACTCGGTTGCACTGACTGCAGAATTTGTGAGTCATGGCACTGATAAATCCGATTTTTCCCTTAAATCCTGCGATTTCATAGTAATGGCATGGGCCGTTTCCGTAGCGTTCATTGACTGCATGCATCGGACCGTAGGCTTCTTCCAGTACTGCTTTGATAGATTCTTCATCCTGGAATGGGAACTGTTTTCCGAATCCGATTGGCATCATCTCGATAAAACGCACATGGATTGGATATTTCTGCGCCAGTCCTGCAATCCCGATGAAGTTTTCTTTTTCCTTGATCACCGGAACGCTGTTGATCTTCAGGGAAAGTCCCGGATGTGCAAGTGCTGCTTTGATTCCCTCAAATACCTTTTCCAGTCCGTCACGTCTCGCTACTTTTTTGAACAGTTCCGGATCCAAAGTATCCAGACTGATATTAATGGCGTCAATTCCTGCATCCAGTAATGCATCCAGCTGCTCGGCGAGCAGGATTCCATTTGTTGTTAATGTCACTTTCTCAATTCCCGGGATCGCCTTGATCTGTTTTGCAAGACTTGCACAGCCCTTACGAACAAGAGGCTCACCGCCTGTCAGTTTAATCTTACGGATTCCCAGATCTGCTGCGCACCTGCAGATGCGGAGAATCTCATCGTATGTGAGGATTTCTGCATGAGAAAGGGATTTTACGCCTTCTTCCGGCATACAGTAAATGCATCTCAGATTACATCTGTCTGTCAGGGAAATCCTTAAATAATCTATTTCTCTTCCATATTTGTCTATCATCGGCTCTACCTGCCTTTTACTTTCTAATAATTGATTTTTCTGTTACTGGATACGGGTGAACCGCAACCTTTGTAACCTTTTCTTCTGTTATTCGCCGTCAAAATCACAGGCAATATTTTCTCTCATAATTGTTTGACACTCCATACTCCGCAGTCTATACTTAATGTATCAAGATTATTAAAATCCTTACCGGACGAAAGGAACTGTCCTATGAAAATCAACGAACAATACCACAACCTGAATCTGCTCGAGAATGTTACCTATGAGTTTCTGGGTCGTGACGGAGAAACTCATGAAGAAACAGAACCAATCCTTGTGGAACACATGATGGATGTATATGTAAATGAACGCCTGACCATGAAACTGGTCTGTATCCCACAACATCTGACAGAACTGGTTCTCGGCCGCCTCTTTACGGAAGGTATCATCTCATCTGCCGAGGATGTGGAGCAGATCTACATCTGTGAATTCGGCAAACGTGCCCGCGTGATCCTGAGTAAAAATAAATCCGGGCAGTCTCATGAGGAAAATGAAGATTATGTTGCTCTTACTCCGACCTGCTGCACCGGAAATCGTGTTCTTAATGATTATTTTATCACAGATCAGCCAATGACGCCAGTTACACCTGTCCCATGGAAAAACAGTGGATCTTTGATCTTGCAGACTGTTTCGCCAATGGTACCCCGCTTCACAGCCAGACCTGGGCAACTCACAGCTGTTTTCTTGCCTGTGACGGAGAACTGCTCTTTCAGTGCGAAGATATCGGACGTCATAATGCTCTGGATAAGGCCATCGGTTATGCCTGCGCCATAATATTGACCTGAAGAAATGCGTGGTTTATTCCAGTGGACGTATCCCTACAGATATGGCGATCAAGGCAATCCGCGCCGGAATACCGGTTCTGGCAAGCAAGGCATCCCCTTCCGCCGAGGCAGTCGCCATGGCCAAAGAATACCACCTTACCCTTATCTGTGCCGCGCGACGTGACCGTATGAAACTCTTTACCGGAAATAATCCGACAGAATAAATTCTGCAATACACTCTGCATTGTCCAGTTCAAAGAATGGAACATTTTCCAGTACAGACAGTGCATCTCTTTCCTCTGCATCCAGGTTTGTGGCGATCGCCATCAGTTTTTCCGGATTGCAGACACTTTCTGCCGAATTTCCCTTACGGATAATTTCAATTTTCGGATAAGTACTGTATTTAAATCCTTCCAGTAAGATCAGATCTGCCTCCGGAAAAATTCTGCCAGCTCTTTTTCGGAAATCTGCGGCTGCTGTTTTACCAGCATATATTTGCCTGCTGAAAAAACTGCTGTGCCGTAGGCTCCGGACTGAAGCTGACAGTATGTATCCGTTCCCGGTACGTCCGGCACGAAATCATGTCCGTCATGCTTCAGCACCGCCACTTTAAGGCCCTTGTCTTTAAAAATCTCCAAAAGCCTGCAGATCAGAGTTGTTTTCCCTGAATTCTTTACACCGCTGATTGCAAATATTCTTTTTCTTTCCACCTGTTTGCTGCTCCTCTCAAAGCAAAATCGCGCCCACTTTATCCCCTGCGTTCAGGCTTCTGCTTTCCTGATTTTCCATGGTTTTTGTATCAATCAGGCAATTGCAGCCGGCCATGGAACTGAGGACTCCGTTAGAGTGAAGACCATTGGGAAGATGAAATTTTCCATTTTCCAGATATGCCCGGATAAAGCGGCGGCCCTTGATTCCTTTTTCAAAGTTATCAGCCATAATGCCATTTACTTCTTTCAGACCGATTGATGGATCCTGCATCATTTTTTCCAATGCAGGACGAATCAAAAGTTCTATGCTGACTGCAACACCAAAAGGATTTCCGGAGAGACTGATGATCGGAATCTCTCTTTCTGAAGCGCAATGATCTGTTGCAGTTATATCGGAAGTTTTTTTATATGCAGAAAACAG
>ENA-OQAS01000237-OQAS01000237.1-human-gut-metagenome-genome-assembly--contig:-NODE-237-length-29542-cov-2.168961_pt1 | contig 29542 bp, 37 predicted proteins | sample MGYA00242733_ERZ504523 | MGnify/ENA primary metagenome ERZ504523 (study PRJEB26092, sample SAMD00036239) | human gut metagenome | host: Homo sapiens | study: EMG produced TPA metagenomics assembly of...
ATGTCGGGAGGGCGCGATGAGCTCCCGGATTCACGGCAGGGTGTGTTCTCCGCCACGCTGGTGCGCGGTCATATCGCGAAGTTCCACATCCCCTATCTGAGGTGGTTCAAGGAGCAGGGTTGGGAGACGTGGGTTGCTGCGAGAAACGACTACCCTGATGGGGTGTGCGAGATCCCGTACTGCGATCATTTCGTCAATATTGACTTCTCACGCAGCCCGTTCTCTAAGCAGACGCTCGTCGCGTATCGGCAGCTGCGCAACCTACTCGCCTGCGAGCGCTTCAACATTGTGCACACCCATACGCCCGTGGGTTCGGTGCTCACCCGCCTCGCGGCACGCGATGCCCGGAAGGCAGGACGAAGTCATCTACACCGCGCACGGCTTCCACTTCTATAAGGGTGCACCAATTAAAAACTGGCTGCTGTGGTATCCAGTTGAACGCATCATGTCTAGATTCACTGATGTGCTCATTACTATCAACCATGAGGACTATGAGCGGGCGAGGAAGTTCGCACATTGCCGCGTAGAGTACGTCCCGGGCGTAGGTGTCGACCTCTCGAGTTTTGCGGTGGTCAAGTGCCGCAATTCTAAGCGAAAAGAGCTTGGGTTCGCTGAGAGTGACTTCGTTGTGCTTTCCGTCGGTGACTTATACCACGAAAGAATCAATCATCAGTTGTTCGAGCACTTTCGCTGCTTCCTGATAATGTGAGGCTTATTATTTGTGGCGAGGGGCAAGAACGAAAGAACTTATTCACGCTCGCCAGAGATCTTGATGTATCCGATCGAGTTTCGCTCTTAGGATTCCGTGATGATGTAGCAGAGATCATGGCAGCATGTGACTGTTTGGTATTTCCCTCGGTTCATGAAGGATTACCTGTCTCGGTCATGGAAGCAATGGCGAGCAGACTTCCAGTTGTTGCAAGTTCAATCCGTGGAATTGATCCTGATTTGCTCTTAGACCGCGAAAGTGGCATCTTACTACCCGATACAGAGGCAGCTTCGATTGCCTCTGCAGTTTTGGAGCTCATTGTCGATCCGGTATTGCGAGCTCATCTCGTTCAGGGTGCTATCGCGTCGGTACGCCGCTTTAGTCTTGAGGAGGCTCTTTCTGCGACTAGCAGAGTCTATTTGGAAGAAGTGTAATTCCGATACTAATTTATGTTGACTTGGGCTTTTGTTCAAGAAGATTTATAAACAGATTCTTTACAAAAAACAGCAAAGAAATTAGACGATGGATATGAATATAAACATTATGAAGAGCCTTATTCATAATGCTAGTAATTCGGCTATGAAGAAAGCTTTTGGTGAAGGTATTTTTTATAAACATGCAGTTGTAAAGTATAGAAATTTTTTAGCGTGGATTAATAGATTAACTTCTAGGAAAAGTGCAAGATATTTTGATTTTCTTCAGGTCGATAACGCTTCGTTTCCTGATGTCTTTTACTGCCATGAGCATTATTACCAAAACTCTCTCTATGGAATTGCGCCTACTTTAAGATGTTATGCAAAATATGATCATAAAATATGTGCCTGTATTGAGCATGGAGTATATTTTGGAGATTATATTAACTCTAAAGAGGTTACAAAACAATGAGCTTTCAGGGATCATTACTTTTAGTCAAACAAGAAAAGAGCATATTCAAGTAGCGAAAGATGTCGATGTATATCCAATAGGTCCCTATATCCAATATTCAAAGTGCTTATTAAGTGATAAAGAAATTGAAAACACGAAAAAGCAATTTGGGAAAACGCTCATCGCTTTTCCTTCCCATTCAGTTACAGGTTCAAAAACAGATTATGATATAAATAAATTTATTTCTGAGTTATTAGCTATAAAAGAAAAAGAGCATTTTAATACAGTACTCATCAATCTTTACTATACAGATATTATTAATGGAAGTGCTGAAATATATTGTTCTAATGGTTTTAGGGTGACAAGCGCAGGTAATCGCTTTGATCCCCTTTTTTTGGCTCGTTTGAGAACATTAATAGAGTTGTCTGATTTTTCAATTTCAAACAGTTGTGGAACTCATGTTGGTTACTGCGTCGCACTTGGTGTTCCGCATGCTATCTTTCAGCAAAATACTTCCTTTATAATTGATTCATCTGCGGAATTGATAAATCAAAACAATTCTAATTTAAGACACCAGGAAATAGAGGAAGTGCTAAATGCTTTTCCTTATTGCATTTCAAGTGAAATAACAGAAAACCAAAAAAATGTTTGTGAAAAATACTGGGGTCTTGGAATAAAGCAATCACCAAAAGAAATGAACCAATTGTTAGCAAAACTTTCTACGCAGTTTAATAATTGATGAGAGACGAATTGGTTACTCTTTCTGATTTACAAACAATACTTCTCTATCTGGTGGTTATTTGCTGCTCATGCTTCATTGCTGTTTGGTATGAGAAAGTGCTACTTCCAAATAAAGAGCTTAATCCAATAATTCGTATTTTCGTCCGAATGGGAATTGTTCTTTTTCCAGCATTATTGTTTGGTTGTTCGTTCTGATATTGTTGGGTGGGATACAGAGGAAAATGTTGCTGTGTTTCAGGGGGCTGAAAATGCGACTTTTGAAACGATACTGGCTAATAGAAATGCAGGATTTCTAGCTATTCTTTCATTTTTAAATCTAATCACCGAAGGTAATTATAATTTAGCTTTCTTTTGTATTCATCTGATAACTCTATATTTGGTAATAGCTGGATTAGAACGATTTTCTGATAAGGTACTTATTTCCATAGGCTGGTTTGTTTATTTAACATATTTTGGGTTTTATGGAATGGACCAAATGAGGCAAATCTTTGCTATGGCGATTTGGTTCTGGGGAATTAAATATATATTCGAGCGAAGATTTTTGCGATATGTAATAGTTGTATTAATTGCTTCAATAATTCATAGCTCATTGATCCTTTCATTAATTATGTACTTTTTTATTGTAAGCATTTCGAAGCAAAATCAACTTTTTGGAATCGTTATCATTTCTACAGCTTTGCTACTGTCGATTTTTTCCTCATCACTTTTTAATATTTTGGGAAATATATTTGCAGGGGATTCTTATTATTCAACCTATTTTATGGATGAATCAGTAGCTAATACTATAGAAGGGACAGGAAGCGGTTTAGGAATACTATTTAACTTACTTCCTTTTCTTTATCCAATTATTTGTTATTACAAATATTTTCAATCGAAAATATTTTGGTTTATGTTTTTATGTTTTGCGTTGATTATCCCTCTACGTTCTTTAGGCTATGAATCATATTTCTGGCACGAATGTATCTAATTCCAGCATCTATGATAGTTTTACTATATCCGTATGCGTATCGTTGTATTGCAGACCAAAAGAAAGAAAAAACACTATTTATAGGTTTAACTATTGTTTTGATGGCATTCTATTTTTGCTATTTTGCCTTTACAAGCCACGGAATAATGCCGTATAGCTTCAATTTTTGTTCTTAGGAAGCATATGAAAGACTTGAGATTTATTTCGGGGATAGTCATTGACTTCATTGAAGACGAGAGGGCTGAAAATGAAATATAATGTTGCAACTGTATTTTCTGGAAGCATTAATGCTTTAATCGGGCCTTCTTCAAAACATTAAAAAGAATATACAGGAACAAAAGAATTATTCGAGGATTATGATATTAGTCTACAAGGTCCTTACTGTCCAAGATTTAATATTGCTAATTCAACATCGGGTAAGTTATCAATAAAGTCGTATATAAAAACTTAAAGAGTTTATTGAAGATGACAACAAAAGGGTCATGGATTTTGTATAAAATCACGCATGTTCGTCATGCGCGTAATTCTGTGAATGAATTAATAAACGATAATATCAATAATGATTTGATTGTATTTCGCGATATTGATAGTGCATATGAGTATGTAAAAAAGAAATCAATATTCCTTATATTCTTGTTCTTCATTCAGATGGTACGAATGATATGTTCTTTTCCGGTTCGGGATATCCAAAACTTAATAATAAAAAATACCGTTCGACAATCAATGAAAAATTTGAGACGGTTTGTCGAAACGCTTCGGGATTATTATTTTTGTCTCCTGCAGCAATTTCAAATTTCAAATCTCGATTTTCAAATATTGATTGTCTGTACGGTTATTATCATCAGGCTTGAGAAAACCTAAAGTAACAAAAGAATATACTAAAGATTCTGCTATTACATTTGTGTGTGTTGGTACGATTTGCAGGCGTAAAAATCAAAGATCGCTAATTGAGGCTTTTGCCTTAGGAAAAACTGAGGGAGCAAGATTAGTCCTTGTTGGAGATGGTGAAGATAAGAACTATTGCACTGAGTTAGCAGCTAGTCTTGGAGTCGACAAGAAAATAGTTTTTGCCGGGTCCACAGAAAACGTTGGTAATGTGTTAGCAATAGCCGATGTATTTGTCTTAGCCAGCTACGATGAGGGGGTTCCTAATGCTGCAGTTGAGGCAATGTCTTTTGGCTTACCTTTAATTTTAAGTGATGTAGGTTCTTGTAAAGATTTAATTCACGATAACGGGTGGCTAATAAGCCAACGTGGATAATTTAGTGAAAGCTATAGAAGAGGCAATTTCTATATATCCATTAGAAAAATTCAATAATTATCAAAGCAATTCATTAAGCCTTTACGAAACATACTATACGGAAGAATCAATGTGCAGAGAGCATGCCAAAATGTATAAAAAGGTAATTGAAGCAAGACAATAAATGATTTAATTATTGTATCCGAACGTAGTTTCAATGCGTAAAACATTAAAAAAAAATATTCAGTCGCAATATATATTGCAATTAGCTAAATATATTCTTCCATTTATCACTTTGCCGTATTTAACACGCGTTTTGGGGGCGGATGCGTATTCAATTCGTGTTTATGTATTAAGCATAATGGCAATTATGCAAACTATTACAGATTTTGGTTTTGTGAATTATGGAACTCGCTTAATTACCGAAGCGCGTTTAAAAAAGAAAAACCTTCGAGTGTTTCTTCGTGTATCTTGAATGCAAAAATAATAGTAATAGCAGTATCTTTTGTGATTATTGCTGTGCTAATTTTTTCGATTCCCATTTTGTTCAACAATGCTCTGTTTGTCGTTATTTCCTTTTTATGTGTTGTCGTAAATACATTACTGCCTGATTTATATTTTTCAGGGTTTTGAAATGTCGGCAATTACAAAGCGATATGTGCTGGCAAAAACAATATCGACCTTTTTTAATCTTTCTCTTGATCCATAATCCAGCCGATCTATTGTTGGTTCCGATATGTGATTTGGTTGGTAGTTTTATAGCGCTAGTATGGTCCTTTTGGTACGTAGTGACCAAATTTGACGTGACATATGAACGGCATTCTTGGAAGGGAATTGCAGTTCATTTAAAAAATTCATTTCAGTACTTCAGCATTTCGTTTTGTTCCACAATGCTGAATTCGTTTTCAATAGGGATAGTGGGACTATTAGATGTTTCGGCTGTGGAATTGTCGGTGTGGAGTATTTCGCTGTCGTTGATTAATGCGGTGCAGTCTTTATATACTCCGATTATAAATAGCTTATATCCTAACTCTCTGATGAACAAAGATTTTAAGATTGTCAGATCAATTTCCATGAAGGCTTTGCCGATCGTTGTCTTGGTGATTTTGGCATTAATGTTTCTTTCTCCCTTGATTATTAAAGTCTTGGCTGGGGAGGAATATGCATCGGGGAGTTATTTGCTGACTGCTATATCACCTTTAATTATTTTTTCATTTTATAAAGCTATGTATGGTTGGCCGGTATTAGGTGCTAGTGGTCATGTGAGGCAGTTGGGGTATGCTACCTATCTTTCAGCATTTGTTACGGTGTTTTTTCTTTTATTCGGAATGATTTCAGGATATTGCAATATTGAATATGTAATCGTAGTAAGAATACTCTCCGAAGCTGCTTCTTTTATGCTCGTAATGCTTTTTTACTTTAAATACAAGAATGATTTTTCGTAACCAGGCTAATTGTGGTTTGGTGCCCGTTGACGTATACATTAGTGATTTTGTTTTGAGCTGACACAGTAGCTAGTACTTTGAAAAATGAATAGAAAGGAAAACAGAATGCTTGACGGTAAAACTGTCCTTTTAACGGGGGGTACAGGCTCTTTTGGAAATGCTTTTACGCGTTATGTTTTAGAGAATTACAATCCTAAGAAGATTATTATTTACTCTCGTGACGAATATAACAGTTTGTCATGCGTAATAAGTTTAAAATGTACGATGAAAAGCTACGTTTCTTTATCGGGGGATGTACGCGACGAGGCTCGTATGCTAGAGCTCTTGCTGGTGGAGTTGATTATATTATCCATGCTGCAGCACTAAAGCAGGTTCCAGCTTGCGAATACAACCCCATGGAAGCAGTTAAGACAAACATCGATGGTGCTATGAATATTGTTAATGCCGCGCTTGATTGCGGAGTTGAAAAGGTCGTAGCGCTTTCGACCGATAAGGCAGTAAACCCCGTGAATCTTTATGGCGGTACGAAGCTCGTGTCAGACAAGCTTTTTATCGCTGCTAATGCCTATAAAGGCGAGTCTGGTACTACCTTTAGCGTAGTTCGTTATGGTAATGTCGCCGGATCTCGTGGATCTGTTATTCCTTTCTTTAATAATCTCGTTAAAAACGGTGCAACTGAACTTCCTATTACCGATTTTCGGATGACGCGTTTTTGGATTTCTTTGGAAGAGGGAATTCAACTTGTCGTAAAAGCTTTAGCTGAGGCTCAGGGTGGGGAAACCTTTATTTCCAAGATTCCATCCTTTAAAGTGACTGATCTTGCAACTGCTATGGCGCCGGATGCCAAACAGGTGGAGGTTGGTATTCGCGAAGGTGAAAAGCTTCACGAATGTATGGTTCCTGCAGCAGATAGCCTTACTACTTATGAGTACGATAAGAACTTCATTATCTACCCTCATATGGAATGGTATGACATCTCTAAAGTTGATCTTAAGGGTGGCAAAAAAGTAGATCCTGAATTCGTCTATGACTCCGGTACTAATACCGAATGGCTCAGTGTTGAAGAGCTTCGCGAGCTCATCTCCAAGATGGAAATCAAATACTAGGAGGCTAGCGAATGGAAAAGCTAGCTTTGTATGGAGGCAATCCTGCTAGCCCGAAACTCTTAGGGTATGGGCATCAAGATATTAGCGAAGATGATATTGCAGCTGTTGTTGAGACTTTAAGAAGTGATTATTTAACTTGTGGTCCTGCAACTGAAGCCTTTGAAGAAGCGCTTAAGCAAACTACCCATGCCCAATTTGTAACAGCAGTTTCAAATGGTACTGCAGCTTTGCATATTGCTTGTCTTGCGGCGGGTGTTAAACCAGGTGATGAAGTTATTGTTTCGCCGATTACTTTTGCTGCATCAGCTAATTGCGTCTTATATTGTGGCGCGAAACCTGTTTTTGCCGATATTAACCCAAAAACATGGAATATATCTCCTGACTCAATTCGAGAAAAGATCACTCCAAAGACAAAGGCAATTATTGCAGTTGACTTTGGGGGAGTGCATGTTGACTCAGATGCAATCAGGGATATTTGCAATGAACATAATCTGATCTTTATCGAAGATGCAGCACACTCAATTGGAACCATCCATAACGGATGTCCTATTGGATCTATTGCTGATATTACGACATTGAGCTTTCATCCAGTAAAGACGGTTACTACTGGTGAAGGCGGTGCGGTAACCACCAATGATCCTGAGCTAGCAAAGAGAATCCTTCTTTTTGCTAAACATGGCATTACTAGGATACGTCCTTAATGCAACATCCCGATGAAGGGCCTTGGTATTATGAGCAGCTTGAGCTGGGATATAACTATCGTATAAGCGATATCGAGGCTTCCCTTGGCGTTTCTCAAATGAAACGTTTGTCTGAATTTACTAAGCGCCGTCAGGAGTTAGTTGCGTTTTACAATCGAGAGTTTTCGAAATTTCTGAAGTATCTTATCAATATGACCCCACTTCAGAAGACACCACTCGTCATTTGTACGTACTGAGGTTTGATGTGGATACATTAGGTAAGAATCGCCGATTTATTTTCGAGGCACTTAGGGCTGAAAATATCGGTGTCAATGTGCATTACTTGCCGGTTTATCGATTGCCTTATTACGCAAATCTTGGATACGATCCTGAATGCTGTCCTGAGGCTAATAAATACTACAACGAATGCATCACGTTGCCACTCCATTGCTGTTTGTCTAATGAGGATGCGCAGCATGTTGTAGATGCGGTTAAGAAAGTAATTAACTATTGCGGAGTTTATGCTAATCAAGATTGCAATGGGAGAATTAAATGAAAACTTCTATTCCGACTAAGGGTATTAAGGCGCTTCTGCAAAAACAGATTAGTTCATTGTTTATCTTAGAAAATGATGATGTAGAAAGAACTGAAGAAGCATGGGAAAGCGCTTTAGCTCGTGCGGAAAAATGTTTCGCACATGTGCAAAATAAGTATTACCACAACGAAGCTGATGTGGTTAGCTTTGACCCTTACCACAGCTGTCAGTGGACCGTATTTTTGTATCTGCTTGCTAATGAGATATTCCATCAAGGTGGAGGCGTGATTTGCGAAAAGCTGTACGGACTTCAAAAAGCGCTTTCAGGGGCCGATATATACTACCAAGTTGAATTACCGGAGGTATTCTTCTTTGACCATCCTGTTGGCTCTGTGATTGGAAGGGCCGAATATTCCAATTATTTTGATTTTGGACAAGGGTGCACTGTTGGTAATAATAAAGGTGTTTACCCTACATTTGGTGAATCCGTTTTCATGATGAGCGATTCAAAGGTGCTAGGTAATTGTCGAATTGGCGATTACGTCATTATTGGAGCAAATACCTATGTTAAGGATCAGGATGTCCCTAGCGGATCGTTAGTATTTGGTCAAAGCCCAAATTTAATAATTAAAGAAAACCGCTTGGATTATGTTATGGAACATGCAAAAACGGTGTTTAAATATGAATAAAAAGTCTGTTTGCATTATTACAGCACGCGGGGGATCAAAAAGGATTCCTAGAAAGAATGTCAAAGAGTTCTGTGGTAAACCCATTATTGCTTATTCAATAGAAGCAGCAATTGAAAGCAATCTGTTTGATGAGGTGATGGTCTCAACAGACGATGAAGAGATTGCTGAGATTGCCAAGAAATATGGTGCTGTAGTTCCGTTTCTTAGAAGTAATAAAACAGCAATGATTTTGCTACAACGAAAGATGTGCTGTTAGAGGTAATTGAAGACTATGAGACTCGTGGAAAGTCTTTTAAGGCTTTGTGTTGTCTTTATCCAACAGCCCCTTTTGTCACGGCAGAAAAGCTCAAAGAAGCATCAAAGCTATTCGATAAAAACACTGATACGGTGTTAACTGTAACCAAGTTTTCTTTTCCTCCTCAACGAGGTCTAATAAAGAAAAAAGATGGCTTTGAGTATTGGATGCCCGAAAACGCTAACACGAGAAGTCAAGATTTGACACCAGTGTTTCATGATGCGGGGCAGTTCTATTTCTGCAAAGTTTCTTCACTGGAAACATCGTCTTCTCTTTTAGGTCCAATAACTAAAGGGTATGAGGTGCCTGAGCTAGAGGTCCAAGACATTGATAACTATAGCGATTGGGAAATTGCAGAGGTGAAGTTCAATAGAATGAGAGCAGTACATGAGTCGCTTACTTGAGAAAATTAATTCTAACCAGGTGTATTTCATCGCCGAGATGAGTGCTAATCACGCTAATGATTTAAGTATTGCTTTACGTATCGTCGAAGAAGCCGCTAAAGCGGGCGCTGATTGTCTAAAGGTACAAACCTATACTGCCGACTCTTTGACGCTCGATTGCGACAACGATTACTTCATGATTAAAGACGGTCTTTGGGATGGTCAGCGCCTCTATGATCTTTACAGTGATGCATCTATGCCATGGGAGTGGCATGATCCTATTAAGGGAAAATGCGATGAAGTAGGTCTTGATTTCCTCTCAACTCCTTTTGATGAAGCGGCAGTTGATTTATTAGATAATATGGGCTGTGATGCTTATAAGATTGCATCGTTTGAGCTTGTAGACATTCCCTTAATTAAATATGCGGCATCAAAAGGTAAGACCATGATCATGTCAACGGGAATGGCTTCTCTTGAGGATATCCAAGATGCAGTTGATGCGGTAAAGGAGACGGGGAATAACGATACGGTTCTTCTTCGTTGCTGCAGTGAATATCCAGCAGATCCGAGCGATATGAATCTTGCAAGTATTCCCGATATGAAAAATCGTTTTGGAGTGCATGTTGGCTTTTCCGATCATTCTATGGGGCACCTTGCTGATGTAACAGCAGCTGTTCTTGGGGCCCGAGTGATTGAGAAGCATTTCTGTTTGAGTCACGACATCAAAACTGTGGACTCGGAGTTTTCAATGGATCCAGACGAATATCGCGACATGGTTATTGCAGTAAACAATGCTATTGCTGCAGTGGGCAAACCCAACTATGTCCCTTCAGAAAAAGAAGCTAAGAGTTTAGTGTTCCGTCGTTCTATTTTCGCCAGTGCAGATATTAAGCAAGGTGAAGCATTTACCAAAGAAAATATTCGTATAGTAAGGCCTAGCAATGGTGCTAAGCCAAAATATTATGATGAGCTTTTAAGGAGCCAATCCGATAGAGCTTATTCGTTTGGGGATCCTATCGTTTATGGAGACTAGCTTATGCTTACTAAAGATTATTCTTTCCAGTCTGAGCGCTTATGTTTTAAAGGGATACAAAAAGATGATGCTGAGCTGATAGTTAAATGGCGCAGTAAGCCTGAGAATTACAAGAATTTCCTTAATACAAAGCCTATTACATTAGAAGATCATCTCAAGTGGTTTGCAGGCTATCTTGAAAATCCAACGCGATATGATTTTATGATTTCGGAATTAGACGGCACAAAAATTGGTACCTGCGGTCTTTCTGGTATAGATGAAGTTTCCTGTGAGATTTCTTACATGATTGGCGAGGAATCATGTAGAGGTAAAGGCTATGCCAAAGAGGCAGTGCAGGCCCTCAGTAATGTTGCCTTTAAAGAACTAGGTGTAGAGCATATCGATGCACGAATTCTTTCTCATAACGTGGCCTCAATGCATGTGGTTATGAAATCTGGATTTAGTGAATATGAACGGGTTTATCGAATTAGTAAAGACGCTTAGCAACTCGTCTGGTGAAACAGTTTATTTTAGGGTCGATGGAGATTCTTCTATAGGCGCTGGACATATAGTTCGTTGTGTTTCTATCGCACAAGAAGTAGAGGCGCAGGGTGCAAGGCTGTATTTGTTTCGGCTAACGAGGAGTCAGCCAAGATATTGCGACAATACAGCTTTGAGCCATTTCTTATTGGAGGGAATCCTAAGCATCTCGACAAATTCGATGCTCAAAAACTAGCTGATGTGATGAATGGTGACACTTCTATTCTAGTTGATTCTTATGGTATTACCGATGAGTTTTTCGATACATGCGCCGATCTAGGTCTAAAAGTTGCGTACATAGATGATATGTATACTTCGAGATTGGCAGTCTTTCCGACTCGGTGAGACGTAATGTTCGAGTACTTATCAATTACAGTTTTGGGTTTAGTGAAGAAGACTATAAAAAGGTATATGCGGGGACAGATACAAAATTATTGATTGGTCCAAAATATGCTCCTGTACGTAAGGTGTTTAGAGAAAAAGCCGGCCAATATCAAGTAAGAGACACAGTAGAAAATGTTCTAATCACCACTGGGTCAACTAATCCAAATAAAAGTCTTGAAAAGATGGCTCAAGGATGCAGGGATGCGTTGCCGAATGCCCGTATTTCCGTTGTGGTGGGCCCCAATGCAAGCTTCGATAATTCGTTAGTTTCAAAGCTAAACCTGCATCTAATTGAAGGTGCTACGGATTTATCCGATTACATGCTCGCAAGTGATTTAGTAATTTCTGCAGCAGGAACGACTCTTTATGAGCTTTATACTCTCGGAATATCTACTATTGCTGTTCCTATAGTTGAGAATCAATTAGCGAATGCAAAAGGCTTTGAAAAAATGGAGCACGGCAAAGCTTTGGCTAGAACTAGATGGGGTAGCAAAGATATTGCTGGACTAATTAAAAACTTAGTATTAGTAGATTTATTTTGAACAATAAGGACACACAAATGAATGCTATTCTCGTAACCGGTGCGGCTGGTTTTATCGGCTCGTACCTATGTAAGCGTCTACTTACTGAAAGTGATGCAACCATCGTAGGGTTAGACAACATGAATTCCTACTACGATGTTGGTATCAAAAAAGACAGGTTTTCTATGCTTAAAGATGTTGATGGGCATAATCGCTTTACCTTTATAGAAGGCGATATAGCAGATGCTGATCAACTAGAGAGCATGTTCAGTAAGTACTCATTTGATTGCGTAGTAAACCTTGCCGCGCAAGCAGGAGTTCGCTACTCCATAGATAACCCTAGAGCCTATGTAGATTCAAACCTCATAGGCTTTTTTAATGTCCTAGAAGCGTGCAGGCATCATCCAGTAAAGCACTTAGTTTACGCATCAAGCTCTAGTGTCTATGGCTCTAATAAAAAGGTCCCTTATTCAGTAGAGGATAGGGTAGACAATCCGGTATCGCTTTATGCTGCTACCAAGAAAAGCAACGAGCTTATGGCTCATGCCTATTCGAAGCTCTACGATATCCCCTCAACAGGACTTCGCTTCTTTACGGTCTATGGCCCTATGGGACGTCCTGATATGGCTTACTTTAAATTCACTAACAAGATCATAAAAGGCGATCCTATCCAGATATACAACATGGGGGATATGTATAGGGACTTTACCTATATCGACGACATCATAACGGGCGTGGTCAACGTTATGAATAAACCACCTGAGCCTAATGAAAACGGTGTTCGCTATAAGGTATATAACATCGGTAATAACAAACCGGAATCCTTGATGTTTTTCGTTGAAACCCTTGAGCGCGTGCTCATGGAAGAAGGAGTAGTGGATGCTCCTACCGAGCATGAGCTGTTGCCCATGCAGCCAGGGGATGTCTATCAAACCTATGCCGATGTGTCTGACCTAGAGCGCGACTTCGGCTTTAAGCCAACAACGCCCCTTGAAGACGGCCTTCGAGAATTCGCTCGTTGGTATAAACGCTATTACGGGGTGGATGTGTAGAGCCAGACCCTCCGCCAATACATCTAGAGTCAGTTATTTTTAATACTAAATTTTAAGCACATTGAAAAGAGGATATTGATGAAGATTGCGGTTGCAGGTACCGGTTATGTCGGTTTGTCTTTAGCGGTGCTGTTGTCTCAGCGCAACGATGTTGTTGCAGTTGATGTAGTACCTGAAAAGGTCGAGAAGTTAAACCAATGGGTAAGCCCTATTAAGGATAAGAAGATTGAAGAGTTCTTAAATGATGCTAAGTCAGGCAAACGAGAGCTCAACTTCACCGCAACCCTTGACGGAGCAAATGCTTATAGGCAGGCAGAGCTTATAGTTATCTCTACTCCTACCAACTATGATCCCGATAAGAACTTCTTCGATACCTCTTATGTAGAACAAGTAATAGATCTCGTACTAGAGGTTAACTCTGAAGCCGTCATGGTTATCAAGTCCACCGTCCCTGTTGGGTATACCAAGTCCTTACTTGATAAGTATCCGCAAGGCAAGTTCCTCTTCAGCCCCGAGTTCTTACGGGAAGGGCATGCGCTCTATGACAACCTTCATCCCTCCCGCATCATCGTAGGTGTTCCTAGCGAGTCGAAGTTTGCACAAGAGCTAGAACAGGTAGCGTATATCTTCGCAAATCTTCTCGCAGAAGCAGCAGAGGATGATGATCCTCCTGTGCTTATCATGCGAGCAACGGAAGCTGAAGCGGTAAAGTTGTTTGCCAATACATACCTGGCTTTGCGTGTTGCGTATTTTAATGAACTGGATACCTACGCAGAGGCTCGCGGACTTGACACTTCTCAGATCATTGCGGGCGTTGGATATGATCCTCGTATTGGATCTCACTACAATAATCCTTCATTTGGGTATGGCGGCTATTGTTTGCCCAAGGACACTAAGCAGCTTCTCGCTAACTACAAGGATGTACCTCAGAATTTGATTGAAGCGATTGTCGAGTCTAACCGAACCCGTAAAGACTTCATTGCTGATGAGATTATTCAGCGCGTGATGGATCTGGTATACAAGGGCGTTACCAACCCGGTAGTTGGAATTTATAGACTCACTATGAAAACAGGCTCGGATAATTTCCGAGCCTCTTCTATTCAGGGCATCATGAAACGCATCAAGGCTAAGGGCGTGCCAGTTTTTGTTTATGAGCCAACCCTAGATGATTCAACCTTCTTTGGTAGCAAAGTAACTCACGACCTTGAATCATTTAAGAATTCCTGTGACGTGATCATCGCTAATCGTTGGAGCGAAGAGCTCTCCGATGTGGAAGATAAGGTCTTACGCGAGATTTGTTTAAGAGGGACTAATTCGCTTACACCATTTTCACAGTCAAAGAAATGACTTTGAATATGTCAGCTGGGGTTTTTGATTGAGAGTTGCTAGAATTATTGCATGAAATCCAACTTTCAACATATTCAACCATGGCTTACGCCCGCTGAACAAGTTACTCGCCTAAAAAGCAAGGGTGTTTCGTATTGGCCTGTTTTTCCGTTTTTCTTCCAACTTCCTGGAAACTCGGGTTGCCATAAGGGATTTGGGGAAGCTGCAACTTCTCCTCGCCCCGCTTTATACGAGTAGGCTCGAACAGTCCTTGTTTCCTTAGCAGCAATAACATGCCCACCCGTATGCTGTATAAGGATAGAGGGGTTTGTGTGCCAGTTGAAGTCAAGCTGGTTAGTGGTTAAAAGCCTGATCACACGAAAATAACCAGAAAACGTGTGGTTGCATGACGAAGTTAGAAAACAGGCAATTCGACCACGCGAATAAGCGGATACTCTAGAGCCGCTTGTGCTACTTCAGCTTTAAGTTCGTGTGCATGGTATGCTCAGAACGTTTCTCGATAGGATTGCTTTATGTTCTGGTATATAATTATTGTGTTTATAACGATATGAATATAAACACAATAGAGGTGATTCTAATGTCTGATACTGCTACCTTAAACGTGCGTATGGACTCGAATACAAAGCAAGATTTTTTAGATTTTTGCGAAGAAATTGGTATTTCAGCTTCTTCTCTTATGAATATGTTTGCAAAAACAGTAATTCGCAATCAAGAGGTTCCTTTTGCTTTAACAACTCGACCTCTTGATAACTCGAAATATTCAAGATTATTTCCGAGAAATGAAAGCGAATTAGATCGCATGCTCTCCGAGGCAGAAAATACTCCATCTGAGCTTTGTGTTCCTGCAGGAAAAGCGTTTGCCTCTTTCGAGGAGCGAATGGGATAGTAAATGGAAGCGAGAAAAGCTATTCCGTAGTTTTAACTCCTTAGTTTTTGGAGGATTTAGAGTCTTGTATCGAATATATCTCAGTTGTTTTAAAAAGCCCAATTGCTGCACGAGAAATGTATCTTGAAATCAAAAAGAGGGTATTAGATTTAGCTGAATTTCCTCAAGCAGCCATAAGCTATGTAAGTCCCGTTTCAGGTCATAAACGTTATAAAATCACGTATAAAAACTATGACATTCATTATGTGGTTGATGATAAGTACGTTAGGGTATTAGGAATCAAGCATCAGTTACAAAATGATAATTGGATCGAATAAATAAGCGTTGACTAACTCTTTCAAGGATATATTTTGAGTCTGGATTAAGCGTATATTCAGTTTGTAAAGCATTAAATCTTAATATAGGCAACGTATACGCTTATCTAAACAAAGGTGATGTAACAAAGGTTAGCCGCGATACTGCTCGAAAGATAATGCGGTTTGTTTGCGCCTCTTAATTTGTCACAAGTAGGGCGAATTTGGTGTTTTGCATGACTCGTCTTGTGTTAACAAAAACACTCCACCAATACGCCTTTATGACGCACTCCGTCTCAGGATCGCTTACCTCCATACGTGCCCCATGCTTCCGTGACTGTAATAGGAATTCGTGACGCATCTCGGATCTCCATGCGCGCTCCAGGCCTTCATGACACGCTTTAGGAACGATGTGTTCACACACTCCACTCTATGCTGAATATTCACGGTAAGCCGTCGACTATTTAGCAGGTGATTGTCGTCATCAAAAGGTTCAAAATTGCGCTCGTTGTGCTGTGCTTTTCTCTGTTTGCGTTCCCGTATAACGCTTTCGCACTCCCCTCAGATGCAGCAGTGCACGAAGTTGCTGATGCAACCGCGTTTACGCGGGCAATAGAGCAAGCAAAAACGGATTCGTCGGACGATGCGCACGTTATCAAACTTACTGCCGATATCACTATTCCGACGGCGCCAAACGAGAACCTAGATGATTCGTGCTTTGTCGTACAGGGAAACGCAACAATCTTAGGCGACGGACATACGCTATCGCTCTCAAATTATTTCTTTAATATTCGCAATGGCGGCACCCTCACTTTTGGTAAATCGGATGGCTCCGATGCGCTTGTCGTTAAAGGCGGAGACGACACACAGATTCACGGCATTATTCATCTTGGGTTTATGGGTGGCAATGGGGGAACCTTCAACATGTATGAGGCGTCACTCTTACGAACAGCCATGTAGCAGGAGGCACGCTCGGTGCTGCAGTTGGTGTCAATAACGGTACGTTTAATATGTATGGCGGTACCATTTCGAATTGTACTAACAAGTCTGGTTCAAGCATGGGCGGCGCTGTTGCGGTTCGCTCTGATGGTCAAGGGCGCGACAGCGTTGTTTTCAATATGTATGGCGGTTCAATTGAGGGTTGCGTAAGTGGAAATTCGATGTCACCTACGCATGTTTTAGGTGGAGCGGTTTTTGTTCATGACGGCACTTCAATATGAAGGGCGGCTCCATCTCGGGTAATAAGATCAAAAAGGGCGACGGCTTATATGGCGCTGGTGCGGGGGTGTGCCTCAGTAAGTCGAACGTTACTATTTCGGGTGGCTCCATTACAAATAACGTGACCGACCATACGGACAACAAAAGAGCATATGGCGGTGGTTTATACGTCGAAGATTCGACGGTCGCTATTACGGGTGGTGTTGTCTCTGGTAATAGCACAGACTGCGGTGGTGGCGCCTTCTTAACTGGCTGTGATGGTGCTACGGTATCGGGTGTGTCCTTTACGGATAATCAGGCAAGCAGCTATGGAGGTGGCTTGTATACGAGTGGTACAAATATCTCGCTCGCAGATGCGACCATCACAGGAAATGCAACTGAAGGTTATGGCGGTGGCATTTATGCCGTTGGATCAGGTGGTGTAACCATTGATGGTGCGACGACCATATCGACAAACTCTGCAGCTGCAGGTGGCGGTATTGCCCATAACGCAAAAAGTGCAATGACCGTAGGTGAAAACTGCCTTGTTGCTAATAACCGTTGCACGCAGTATTTCGGTTCGGATATTGCTTTTTATGCAGCGCAAGCCAAGGATGGCACAGGCACTAAAGGCACCCTTAAGTTGCCCTCGAACCCTATTCCTGCAGATAAAAGACCTTTTACTCTAACGGGCAATCCTGCCACGCGCCAATTACTCCCTGTTGATGGCTGGTATAGCGACTATAGCTACGATGCTGAAGGTAACGTTGCGGGTGGCTGGGATCCCTATCACGCTACCGCAGTTAAGGTAAATTCGCCTCTTACTGAACGCACAATGGTTATTGCAGCATTTGGTGGACATGCGGTTACCTATCGTTTTGATAGTTCTACCGAAGGAAGGTGCTTCCCGATGAAGTGTTGGCACTCGTACCTTCCGATCAGGGATTGCATAAGGTGGGCGAGACCATATCGGCAATCGCTCCAACGCAAGCCAGCGTCAAAGTGAAGGGCGGCACCTGGAAGTTTGATGGGTATGATCGCGATAACTTCACGTTAGGCGACGAAGATGCGGAGATCAGAGGCACGTGGAGCTTCCATTCAGATACCTTTCCGTCAACGAAACCTGATTCTGGCGAGGGGTCGAATGCGGCGAACGAAGATACGAACGCCGCAGATTCTGATGCTGGCTCAAAAACAGGTTCCGATGATTTCTCTAACAAAAAGCTTGCTCAAACCGATGACGCCCTAAACGGTATGATGGTTGCCGCAACCGTGATCATGTTTGCTCTTGCGTGCCTTTCTGCCGTTGCGGGAGTGATCTTATTGCGGCGTAATGACCACTTTGTGTCGTAATGACTGACCGCTCTACGGCGCAGAGCGGTCAGTCTGCGATGGGCTCACGGCGTAATGACCGTTCACTTATTCCACGCCAACCATTACGTCGGTAGATTGATGACCGCCAGCACAGGAGTACCTGGCTCAAGTCTAAATCTTCGATAGCTTCGTTGGTAATAGAGCCTTTAATGGTGTTGCCGCTTTCTGTTTTGATGGTTGCATGTCCATTTACGCACCCTTGTTTACTGCGACAACGGTGCCAGGTAGTTGATTGCGCGCTGAAATCGTCGTGATGCGCTCCGATCCTGCAGCAAACATGACAGAGCTTGCTTTAATGATGACAAATGCTTCTTTGCCCGATTCAAGACCTAGGTCTTTGATAGCTTCCATGGTTATGTCTGCTTTTACGGTGTCGTTGCCAACTTTTATTGTGACGACACCATTTACGGCACCTTCAGCCACTTTTTCTACGGTTCCCTTAAGAATATTTCGTGCGGAAATTTTCATAGCATTCTTTTCATTCCGAGATAGTGCAGTGATGAATACTGCAGGATAGTATAGTGATGAATATTGCCGCTACTTGGTCTATATTATTCCTGGTCAAAGTGGGAATCTAATTACAAAAGTGGTATTTCTTCCAGGCTTTAGGGTGCTTGTTTTTTGCTTCGATGGCTTGCTTGTTTATCTCTTGAGCGGTTTGTTCGATCTGTTCGTTCTGGCTTTGAATTACGTTTGAAATATCGTCGCCAAGGCACTGATTGATGGCAGAGCGCGTTACACTTTCAGGGTGTAAGCGCGCATTTTGAAACCTCAAATTTAAATTATGGACGTAAACCGAGTCCGCCTTCAAGTGTTACGGTTTCGCCGCTCATGAACTTAAAGTCAGGAGAACAAAGCTGCACGACGACGCGACCAATTTCGTGCTCGACGTTTCCATAGTGTCCCATGGGCGGCATATGGACATTTGCTTCATATGCTTCAGGATAGGTATCTTTAAAATTCTCAAGAGCTGCTGTCCAAGCAAGGGGGCATACGATGTTTACATTGATTCCATCAGGACCCCATTCAGTTGCAGCTACGCGCGTTAAGCCACGGATGCCTTCTTTTGCGGCGGCATATGAGCATTGTCCGTAATTACCAAACAAGCCAGCACCTGAAGCGAAGTCCACCACGGAACCTTTGGTCTCTTTCAGGTAGGGATAGCATTTTTGCATGTACAGATAAGCAGCATACAGCCCGGAATAGATTGCAAGATTGAACTGCTCCATGGTGTGTTCGGCAAGTGTTACGCCCGAGGCGCTTGCTTGAGCGTTGTTTACTAAGGCGTCTATGTGGCCAAACTTTTCAATCGCGGCATCAACTACTCTTTGGACAGTTGCTTCGTTGTCTTCTCCTGCAGTTACATCAGCTACTACGGGAAGCACTTCTATGTCGAATTCGGCTTCTAGTTCTTGTTTGGCGGCTTGAAGCTTTGCTTCGTTGCGTCCCGTGATTACCAAATCGGCGCCTTCTTTTGCAAACGCGCGATCGATGCCATAGCCGATTGAGCCAGGGTTACCATCTTTAAGGACTGACATGCCCTTTCGCTGCACCATTCTTCGGATTCAAAATTTCTGGTTTTAGGGGCATTTTTGGCGAGTAGCTCGAGTTGTGTACGGGTGCAGGATGGCAGCAAAGGATCAGAAATAGAAAAAGTGTCACGAAATGCCAGATTTCTGTAACGAAAGCACCATTCGGAAGCCCGCCAACTTGGCGCTCCGATAAAAATTGCAGTCGACCTATTCACAACTCGCTTTACTTGCCATTTTTGGAGGAAAAAACCGGAAATTTTGATTTGGGGCAGAAGATGCTACACGCAATGTGCTGCATCTTGTTCACACGATGTGCAGCATCTTGTCATACGCAATGTGTTGCATCTTGCTTTACTCAATGCGCTAAAAAGAATTTCTTGCAAGGTGCCGCACAATTGTAAGTATCCGCCAAGAAAATGTTATCGTATTGAGCATGGAACCAACTGTTACGATAGTCACCTTACTTATCGCGCTGCCTGCCTGTTTTTTAGGTGGGCTTCTTAACGCTATCAGCGGCGGTGGAGGCTTTATTACGGTGCCGGCGCTTATGCTTGCGGGTCTCCCAGCTCATTATGCGCTCAGTACTGATAAGATTCAGTCGTTTTTCGGCATGGCAACGGCAAGCTTTCGCTTTATAAAAAGTGGGCTTATTTATTGGAAAGTTATCTTGCCTGCCATCCTGCAGCACTTGTGGGTTCTGCTTGCGGAACGAGCCTTGTGGTTCTGGTGGATGCAGAGCTTTTACAGTGGCTCCTTATGATCATTTTGCCCATTGTTGCCTACATCACGTTAAGCAAACACTTCAAACGAGTTGCAGCAGATAACGATGAACCCATAACGCTCAAACAGCGCATCATTTGCGTTATCTGTGCGTTTGTTATTGGCGCTTACGATGGCTTTTATGGGCCAGGAAGTGGAACCTTTTTAACGATCGCTTTCACTTTCGCGGCAAGTATGGGAGTTGTGCGCGCAAATGCGCATTCGAAGCTTTTGAACTTAACTACTAATATAGGTGCGATTGTGGTGTTTGCGCTCAACGGCAAGATCTTGTTTGGACTTGCGATCGCTTGCGGTATTGCTAACATGATTGGCTCTTGGATTGGGGCAGGGCTAGTCATGAAAAAGGGCATCAATATTGCCCGCCCTTGCATCCTTATCGCACTTGGTTTGCTAGCCGTAAAACTTATTGGTGAACAATTAGGATTCTTTTAAGACTCCGATACTAAACGTGCTAAACGAATAATTAAGATTCTTCTAATTAGGTTCTTATGGTAGGAGCCATTCTTTTAGTTGTGGACTTTTGTAGTAATGACTCTTTTGAGAGGAAACCTACCTAGCATGATTGTATTGTACGGATAAAATACGTACAATAAAGCTATCAACTGAAAGGGTGATAGTATGTCTGTTGCCGCAGAAAAAGAAGAAAAGAATAGCAGGATGGATCTTAGGTTGACTTATAGTCAGCGCTCAGCCTATGAAAAAGCTGCTTCATTAAAGGGGCAAACCTTAACGCAATGGAGTGTTGCGCACTTAGACGAAGCTGCGCAGTATGATATTGAGCAGGCTAGAGTAACCGCGTTAAGTGATAACGAATTTGAATTATTTTGTCAGGCATTAGATGAACCTATGCCTAAGGTTGCTCAAGACCTCTTGGCGCGTGATGAAATTTGGGAATAAGTATGTTTTCGCGCCCTATACAATATGAGGCTAATAATTCTGAAGCTAACGATTCTGGATCACTGGTTTTTCTTGCGGGGACACCCTTGTAGATAACTGGTTTGCCAAGCATGCCAAACATGCAAAACAACGGGGTACGGCTGTGGTATACGTAAGTTACTGCAAAGGAAAAGTTGCGGGGTTTTATACGTTAAGCAGTCATTCTGTTGTACGAAACTCTGTTCAAGGGGGATGGCTAAAGCGAAATTCTCCAGAGCAAGTTCCTGTCATTTTGTTAGGAATGATGGGTGTAGATACTCACTATAAAGGGTGCGGGCTGGGTGCTGCATTGCTTCGGGATGCTATCAAGAAGTCTTTAGAGACTGCTCAAATTATTGGGGCAAAGGCTTTATTAGTGGACCCAAGCAGTAAGTCTGCAGAGATGTTTTATGCGCATTTTGGCTTTAAGAAAATGCCTTGCATTGATTCTGACATTAATAGGATGTATTTACCGTTGAAACTTTCTTAGGGAGCTTTCTTAGGAGGATTGCTGCTAAATCCTATTAAGTGCCATCAAGGTCCATCTCCTATTAAATAAAGAACTCGCTTTTTAAAGAGCTTACTTTTTCAGAAAACTCCACAAGTAAACCACAATTGAAAAAAAATTTTCCTTGACTTGACACTTTGCGCGAAGTATCTTAGTAAATTGTGTCTTTACACAAATTAGCCGGTTGCAACGAAGGAGGAAATGACTCGTGGTTCAGTCTAAAAACCCCGATTCCACCAGCCGTTATAGGACCCGCCGGAGCTTCGCAAAGATTCCTGACGTAATGGACGTCCCTAATCTTATTGCAATCCAAACGGAAAGCTTCAAAAAATTCGTGGACGAAGGTCTAACCAATGCCTTCAACGACATTAGCCCTATCGAATCAAACACTAAAGATATGTGTGTTGAATTCGGTAAGCACGAATTCGGCGAGCCTAAGTATAGCGTAGATGAGTGCAAGGAACGCGATGTTTCCTATCAGGCACCTCTCTTTGCTGAAATTCGTTTTATTAATCGTGAGACGGGCGAGATCAAAGAGCAAGACGTCTTCATGGGCGACTTCCCTCTGATGACTCCACGCGGTACCTTCATTATTAATGGTACTGAGCGTGTTGTAGTATCTCAGCTTGTTCGCTCTCCAGGTGTGTACTTCTCCTCAGAGCGCGACAAGACGTCTGACAAAACCATTTACAACGCAAAGGTAATTCCTTCGCGTGGTGCATGGCTCGAGTTCGAAACCGATAAGCGCGACGTACTTTCGGTACGTATTGACCGTAAGCGTAAGCAGCCTGCTACGCTGCTTTTGCGTGCGCTCGGTATCGCAGAAACGCGCGAGGAAATCATCGATCTTTTAGGCGATTCCGAAATGGTTATTCGCACCCTTGATCGTGACCCTGCTACCACCAAGGAAGAATCTTTAATCGAGCTCTACCGTCGCTTCCGTCCCGGTGAGCCTCCTACGATCGATTCAGCTCGTACGCTTCTGGATGGTTTGTTCTTCAACCCACAGCGCTACGACTTGGCAAAGGTCGGTCGTTATAAGATCAACAAGAAGCTTGGCTTTGATCCTGAAAACGACAATTCCACTCTCACCCAGGAAGACATCATCGAAACCATGCGCTATATCGTAGCGTTGCATGATGGCGAAGAGGGTTACCAGACCGACGACATTGACCACTTTGGCAATCGTCGTATCCGCACGGTAGGAGAGTTGATCCAAAACCAGTTCCGCATTGGTCTGTCTCGTATGGAGCGCGTGGTACGCGAACGTATGAGCATGCAGGAGCCAGACGACATCACTCCGCAGAGCTTGGTTAACATTCGTCCTATCGTTGCTGCTATTAAAGAATTCTTCGGTTCTTCACAGCTTTCTCAGTTCATGGACCAGTCCAACATCGCAGCTGGGGTAACGCACAAGCGCCGTCTGTCTGCTTTGGGTCCTGGTGGTTTGTCTCGTGAACGTGCAGGCTTCGAGGTTCGCGACGTTCATACTTCTCACTATGGTCGTATGTGCCCCATTGAGACCCCTGAAGGTCCTAACATTGGTCTTATTGGTTCGCTTGCAACCTATGCACGCGTAAATCCCTACGGCTTTATTGAAACCCCTTATCGTCGCGTGATCGACGGCAAGGTAACCGACGATGTTGACTACCTCACTGCAGACGAGGAGGAAAAGTACACCATCGCTCAGGCTAACGAAACATTTAACCCTGATACGCGCGAATTTGGCCATTTCGAAAATGCGAATTTGTCAAGGCAAGCCGCGTTCTGTGCCGTACGAAGGACTCTCAGGCAACTTCGGTGAAGCTGCGGATATGCCGGTAGAAACCGTTAACTACATGGACGTTTCACCTCGCCAGATGACCTCTGTTGCAACGTCTCTTATTCCGTTCCTCGAGCACGACGATGCAAACCGTGCTTTGATGGGCTCTAACATGCAGCGTCAGGCAGTGCCTCTGCTTCGTCCTAATGCACCATTGGTTGGTACGGGCATCGAGCATCGTATTGCGGTTGACTCTGGTGAAGTTTTGGTTGCTCAAAACGCAGGCGTAGTTGACTATGTTGACGGTCAGACCATCATCATTGAACGCGAAGATGGCGAATACGACGAATACCTGATTCCAAAGTTCCAGCGTTCCAACCAGTCTGGCTGCATGAACCACAAGCCATTGGTTCGCAAGGGCGATACGGTATTTAAGGGCGATGTTTTGGCAGATGGTCCTTCTTGCGACAAAGCAGAACTGTCCCTCGGTCAGAACCTCATGGTTGCTTACATGCCATGGGAAGGCTACAACTACGAGGACGCTATCATCGTTTCCGAACGCGTAGTTGCAGAAGACCTGCTGACCTCTATTCATATTGCTGAATACGAAATTGACGCACGCGACACCAAGCTTGGTCCTGAGGAAATCACGCGTGAAATCCCCAATATCTCTGAGGATATGATTTCTGACTTGGATTCCGATGGCATTATTCGCGTGGGTGCTGAAGTATTCCCAGGCGATGTTCTGGTAGGCAAAGTTACCCCTAAGGGCGAAACGGAACTTACCGCTGAAGAGCGTTTGCTTCGTGCAATCTTTGGTGAGAAGGCACGTGAGGTTCGTGATACTTCCTTGAAGGTTCCTCATGGTGCAGGCGGTCGCGTAATTAACGTGGTTCGTTCTTCTCGCGCAAATGGCGACGAATTGGCTCCCGGCGTAAACGAGCTCGTTCGCGTATTTGTTGCTCAGAAGCGTAAGATCCAGCAGGGCGACAAGCTTTCTGGTCGTCATGGTAACAAGGGTGTTATTTCCCGCGTTTTGCCTGTTGAGGATATGCCTTACTTGGCAGACGGTACCCCAATCGATGTTATCTTGAACCCACTGGGTGTACCTTCTCGTATGAACGTTGGTCAGCTGCTTGAAAACCACCTTGGTTGGGCTGCACTTTGGGCTGGTCTGACGAGGAAGATTCTGACGAGATCGTAGAAGGTCCTATTCATGTTGCAACCCCTGTTTTCGACGGCGCAACAGAAGAGGAAATTTCTGACGTAATCCTTAAAGCAAACCGCAACCTGGTAAATATCAATAAGAAGAAGTATGGCGAACATTTCCGCATGGATATGATTCCTCAGCTTTCTCGTACGGGTAAGACCTGGCTCTATGATGGCCGCACGGGCGAGCGTTTCCGTGAGCTATCACCTGTGGTCAGACCTACATCCTGAAGTTGGGTCACTTGGTTGACGACAAGATTCATGCCCGTTCGACTGGTCCTTACAGTCTTATTACCCAGCAGCCTCTGGGTGGTAAGGCTCAGTTCGGTGGCCAGCGCTTCGGCGAGATGGAAGTTTGGGCACTGTATTCCTACGGTGCATCAAATGTTCTCCAGGAGATTTTGACCATCAAGTCCGACGATACCTCTGGCCGTGTTAAGGCTTACGAGGCAATCGTTAAGGGCGAGTCCATCCCTGCACCTGAGGTTCCTGAATCCTTCAAGGTTCTTATTAAAGAAATGCGCTCTTTGTGCTTGAACGTTGAGTTGGAAGGTCATCAGCACCAGACCATCGACGTTACTCACGAGCCTGAAGAGGAAGCACCTGAAATGTTGGGTACCGCACGCACAAGCGAAGATAAGCCTATGAGCGAAGATGATTTGCTGGGCTCTATTACCGCTGAATTGGGCGATTTGATGGGCGGCACCTCAGAAAAGAATTCAGTAAATGACCTTATCGGTGAGGGAGAGGAGATGTAAATGAGCGAATTTGATGTAAACAACTTTGACGCTATCCGTATCTCTCTTGCGAGCGCGGAAGATATCCGTGGTTGGTCTCGTGGCGAGGTCAAGAAGCCTGAAACTATCAACTATCGTACGCTCAAGCCTGAAAAGGACGGCTTGTTCTGCGAAAAGATTTTCGGCCCTACGAAGGACTGGGAGTGCGCTTGCGGTAAGTACAAGCGCATCCGCTTCAAGGGTATTGTCTGCGAACGCTGCGGTGTTGAAGTAACTCGCTCTAAGGTTCGCCGTGAACGCATGGGCCACATTGAGCTTGCAGCTCCTGTAAGCCATATTTGGTACTTCAAGGGTTCTCCTTCTCGTTTGGGTTATCTTTTGGATATTCCTCCTAAGGAGTTGGAGAAGGTCCTTTATTTCGCATCTTCCATCATCACTTCTGTTGATAAAGAAGCTCGCGAAGAGGATGTAGAAGAGCTCCGTGACGAGCTTTCTGCAGACTTGGAAGAATTGGATGCAGACGCGATCGTCTTATCGAGGCAACGCGTCGTCTTTCTGTTGACTATGTTCCCGAAGAGGACGAATTCGTTGATGATATCGACGAAGACGAGCGCATGACTCCCGAAGAAGTTGAAGAAGAAATTGCAGACATCTACGAGGAGTTCAACGAGCGCAAGGCACTGCGCACCGAAGCTCTGGAGGCATTCCTGAAGATTGAGCCAAAGCAGCTCGTATCTGATGAAGCACTCTATCGTGAAATGCGCTTGAACTACTCTGACTACTTCAAGGGTGGTATGGGCGCAGAAGCAATTCGCGATCTGCTCGATGCAATCGATTTGGAAGCTACCGCTGAAGAATTGCGTGAGGTAGTAGCAACGGGTAAGGGCCAGAAGCGCACCAAGGCTATCAAGCGCTTGAAGGTAGTAGATGCTTTCTTGCACTCTTCCAACAAGCCAAGCGACATGATTCTGGATGTAATTCCTGTTATTCCTCCAGATCTGCGTCCTATGGTTCAGCTCGATGGTGGTCGTTTCGCAACGTCTGACCTTAACGATTTGTATCGTCGCGTAATTAACCGTAACAACCGTCTGAAGCGCCTCTTGGATCTTGGTGCACCTGAGATCATCGTGAACAACGAAAAGCGCATGCTTCAGGAAGCGGTAGACTCTCTGTTTGACAACGGTCGTCGTGGTCGTCCGGTAACGGGTCCTGGTAACCGTCCTCTGAAGTCCTTGTCCGATATGCTCAAGGGTAAGCAGGGTCGTTTCCGTCAGAACCTGTTGGGTAAGCGTGTTGACTACTCTGGCCGTTCGGTAATCGTTGTTGGTCCTACTTTGAAGCTGCATCAGTGCGGTTTGCCTTCCCAGATGGCACTCGAACTGTTTAAGCCATTCGTAATGAAGCGTTTGGTTGAGCTCGAGTATGCTGCCAACATTAAGGCTGCTAAGCGTGCGGTTGATCGTGGCGCAAGCTATGTTTGGGACGTTTTGGATCAGGTTATTACCGAGCATCCTGTTCTCCTGAACCGCGCACCTACCTTGCACCGTTTGGGTATTCAGGCATTCGAGCCAGTACTGGTAGAAGGTAAAGCAATTAAGCTGCACCCCTTGGTATGTACGGCATTTAACGCTGACTTCGACGGTGACCAGATGGCAGTTCATGTGCCATTGGGTAACGAAGCTCAGGCTGAAGCTCGCGTTTTGATGCTTTCTGCTAACAACATTAAATCTCCTGCTCACGGTCGTCCTTTGACGGTACCTACTCAGGACATGATCATCGGTCTGTATTACTTGACCGCTGCTCGTGACGGGTTCCCTGGCGAGGGTCGTGCATTTATCGACTTCAATGATGCGATGAACGCCTACGATGCTCGCGCGGATCTTGACCTGCAGGCAAAGATTTGGGTTCGTTTGACTAAGGACACCATCGTTGCAACCTCTTTTGACAACATGGTTGAGCACAAGAAGGGCGAGCGCATCGAGACCACCATTGGTCGTATTACCTTCAATGCCGTTTTGCCTGACGACTATCCTTACTTGAACTTTGAAATGAATAAGAGCGAGATCAGCCACCTCGTTGAGGATTGCTGCAATCGCTACACCACCTCTGAGATGGAACCCATCCTGGACGGTTTGAAGAGCGCTGGTTTCCACTACGCAACACGTGCTGGTTTAACTGTTTCTGTTTACGACGCTACGATTCCTCCCGAGAAGGGCGAAATCTTGGCAGAGGCAGACGAGAAAGTTGCTGCTATCGACGAAGACTACGAAATGGGTCTTATGTCTGATGAGGAACGTCATAAGCAGGTTGTTGACATCTGGAATGCTGCTAACGAAGAAGTTGGCGATGCTATGGCAGCGAACTTCGACAAGTTCAACCCCATTTACATGATGGCATTCTCTGGTGCTCGAGGTAACATCAAGCAGATTCGTCAGCTTGCTGGTATGCGCGGCCTTATGTCTGACCCTAAGGGTGAAATTATTGACCGTCCTATTAAGGCAAACTTCCGTGAGGGCCTCTCCGTATTGGAATACTTCATTTCTACGCACGGTGCTCGTAAGGGTCTGGCTGACACGGCACTCCGTACGGCTGACTCTGGTTACCTTACTCGTCGTTTGGTTGACGTTGCACAGGACGTTATCATTCGCGAACTCGACTGCGGTACGAATGACGGTGTTGAATGCGCTCTTATCAATGCAAAGGGCGAAATCGACGATTCCCTGGTAGGTCGTTGCTTGGCTGAGCCTGCAGTAAGCGAAGAGACGGGCGAAATCATCATGGAGGCTGGCGAATATCCTTCCTCTGTTGCTGAACTTCAGCGTCTCTACGATGCAGGTGTTCGCAAGATTAAGCATCGTGCTGTTATGACCTGCCATGCTGAGCACGGTATTTGTCAGAAGTGCTACGGTTGGGACTTGGCAACGTCACGTCCGGTAAATATCGGCACGGCAGCTGGTATTATTGCTGCTCAGTCCATTGGCGAGCCTGGTACTCAGTTGACGATGCGTACGTTCCACTCTGGCGGTGTTGCAGGTGAAGACATCACTCACGGTCTGCCTCGTGTAACCGAGCTCTTTGAGGCTCGCAAGCTAAGGGCCAGGCTGTTTTGGCAGAAATTGCTGGCACCTTACAGATTGTGGGCGACAAGAATAGCAAGACCCTGACCATCCATGACCAGGAAGGTAACATTCGCGAGTATGTTGTTTCCGCTCGTGCTCAGATGTTCCTGGTGTAACCGATGGTTGTGAAGTTGAGGTTGGCCAGCAGCTGACCAAGGGTTCTGTTAACCCTCATGACTTGCTGCGTTTGACCGATCCTAACACCACGCTTCGTTATATCGTTGATCAGGTTCAGGACGTATACGTATCCCAGGGTGTAGACATTAACGACAAGCACATCGAAGTTATCGCTCGTCAGATGCTTCGCAAGGTAGCAGTTATCGATCCAGGTGATTCTGATTACCTGCCAGGACGTCAGGTTAATCGTTTCGAGTTCGAAAAGGTTGCAAACGATCTGGTACTGGAAGGCAAGAATCCTCCTATCGGTCAGCCTTTGCTTTTGGGTATTACTAAGGCATCTTTGGCAACTGATTCCTTCCTGTCTGCGGCATCCTTCCAGGAAACCACTAAGGTACTGACCGACGCTGCTATCGAGGGCAAGGTTGATACGCTTCAGGGCCTGAAAGAAAACGTTATCATTGGTAAGCCAATTCCTGCAGGTACGGGTCTTAAGCGCTACCATGACGTGGGACTTACCTATAAGGGTGTTCCTGTGGATAAGATGGATGGAGATCGCTTACCCGATTCTGCTCCAGAGGCTCTGCGTGAGATTGAGGACCT
>ENA-OQAS01000238-OQAS01000238.1-human-gut-metagenome-genome-assembly--contig:-NODE-238-length-29488-cov-2.149688_pt1 | contig 29488 bp, 44 predicted proteins | sample MGYA00242733_ERZ504523 | MGnify/ENA primary metagenome ERZ504523 (study PRJEB26092, sample SAMD00036239) | human gut metagenome | host: Homo sapiens | study: EMG produced TPA metagenomics assembly of...
AATGACTTTTGAAATGGAGCAAAAAATGGGGAGCCGTGTGCGTTGAGAGGCGCAAGCACGGTTCTGGGAGAGGTCTGTGCAAACCTGTCGTAGAAATACGATAAGGCGGCACTTTCCTACTCTACTATGTCGGCAATGGCATGATGATCCACTGCGGCGACCCTATTTCCTATACCAGTATCAATTCCACCTATTGGCAGAGCCACTTCTTAGGCTTTGGCCGCATCAACTGAAAGGAGGGCCGATGGGCAAGAAATTACAGAAATATCTGGACGAAGCCGAAAAGACAGAACAGCAGATCGCGGAACTGGAAGAACGGCTGAGAACCATCCGGGCAGCACAGAAAAAAGGAAGAGGACAGCGAGATCATTCGTGCCATCCGCAGCACCAAGATGGGCGGGCGCGAACTGCTGGCTCTGCTGGACGACATTCAGGCGGGCAACGTGACGTTCCTGACCGCTGTAAACAACGCTTCGGAGGAAGCAGAAACGGAGGAAGCGATTGAAAAGATGCTTAAACGGCTGGGAGTTGTTATCCCCAGCACAATTCTGACCCTGCTGATGGCAGTGGGCTTTTCGACCCCGGCCTTTGCTATGTGGATACCACCGAGGTGGCAGAGGAACCTGTGCAGGTGATCGAGGAAACAGAGCCGACCGAGGAAGAAAGATTCCGTTCACCATCGCAGCAACGGCGAGGTAGAGGACAACATGATGGATGACCCCAGCAAGGAGTTCTTTACAGTAAAGACCACGGGCGGCAACACGTTCTTTCTGGTGATCGACCGGGCGCGGAACAGTGAGAACGTCTATATGCTCTCGATGATCGACGAGTACGATTTGCAGGAGTTTCTGGACGATGAAGAGCGGAACGGCAAGCAGGAAGAAGAAACGCCTGCGGTAGTTCTGCCCGAAACCAAACCCGAACCTACCCCGGATGTAGAAATCGAAGAACCGAAAGAGGAATCGAGCGGTGGCATGAATAAGATTCTGCTGCTGGTATTCGTGGCGGCACTGGGCGGTGCAGGTGCTTTCTTCTACTTCTACATTTATAAGCCGAAGCCGAAAGAAGAAACGCCGCAGAGTGAAAATCTGGAAACCGACCAGAGCCTTGCGACTGTGAACGAGGATAATCAGTCCGGCAACGAAATGGCACATAAGAAACCGTAACATAAGGATGCAGGGGTAGTCGAAAGGCTATCCCTGCTTTTTTCAAAAAGGAGAAAGCGTTGAAATATCTGGTGATTGCAGAAAAACCGAGTGTATCGAAATCCATTGCAAAAGTGATCGGTGCATACCGACAGGAGGACGGGTATCTGGAGGGTGGGGATTGCGTGGTAGCTGGTGTCTGGGGCATCTGGCAGAGTATGCAGCCCCGGAACACTATGATGAACGCTATGAAACTGGCGTTTTGAGGATTTGCCGATTCTCCCTGTTGAGTGGAAACTGCTGGTACACAATACCAAGAAGCCGCAGTTCAATGTTCTGCGTAAACTGCTCCGCAGCAAGAAATTCGATTATGTGGTGAACGCCTGCGACGCAGGGCGCGAGGGTGAAGCGATTTTCCGCCGTGTGTATGCCCTTGCCGGAAGCAAACTCCCCATCAAGCGGCTGTGGATCAGCAGCATGGAAGATGCTGCCATCCAGCAGGGCTTTGAAAACCTGAAAGATGGCGCGGCCTATGACAACCTGTTTGCGGCGTCCGAGTGCAGAGCAAAAGCGGACTGGCTGATCGGCATGAACGGAACCCCGTGCTTTTACGAAAAAGTACGGCAGAAAGCAGACCATTGGCCGTGTGCAGACCCCGACACTGGCAATGTTGACTGAGCGGCAGGCTAAAATCCAGAACTTTGTAAAGGAACCCTATTATAAAGTGGAACTGTCAGGTGGGGGCATAGTTGCGGTATCAGAACAGATGGCGCAGGAGCAGGATGCAGATACCATGCAGGCCGCTTGTGATGGTCAATGTGCCGTGGTTGGCGGCATTGAGCGCAAGAGGGTAGAAAAGAAGCCCCCGAAGCTGTATGACCTAACGACCTTGCAGCGAGAAGCAAACCGTTATTACGGTCTGGCCGCCAGCCAGACCTTGCAGGTATTGCAGGAACTGTATGAAGAAAAGCTGGTGACATACCCCAGAACAGACAGCCAGTTTGTGACTGAGGATATGCGCAAGACGGTGGAATCTCTGGTGCTGGCCTTAGATGGCGTGGCGGCAGACGTAAGCTGCGTTATCGACAACAGCAAGGTTACAGACCACCACGCGATCCTGCCGACGATGCAGGCGCAAAGTGCAATAAGGAAAAGCTGAGTGAAATCAAGCAGAAGATTCTTTCGCTCATTATCTGGAAACTGGTGCAGGCTGTACAGCGCCGTTCATCTATGAGGATGTGCTGGTGACGGTATGCTGTCAGGAACAGAATTTTACAGCAAAGTATAAGAATGTTCTGCAGCCCGGCTATATGGAGAAGCCTGTTCCATTTGTGGAGCCGGAAAAGGATAAAGATGTGCCGCTTCCGAAAAAGCTGGAGCAGGGAACTGTTCTTTCGGTGGTACGGGCAGAGAAAAAGCAGGGCTTTACTTCACCGCCGAAGTTTATACCGAAGATACTCTGCTGTCGGCCATGGAAACGGCAGGCAACAAAGAGTTTGATAAGGACACAGAGAAGAAAGGTCTGGGAACACCGGCAACCCGTGCTGCGATTCTGGAAAAGCTGGTATCTTCCGGCTATGTACAGCGTAAAGGCAAGCAGATGATTCCAACGGAGGACGGTGTGGCGGCAATTCAGAATATCCCGGACTATCTGAAATCTGCCAGCATGACAGCTGAGTGGGAAATGACCTGCTGCGGATGGAACGCGGTAAAATTAAACCCCATGATTTTATGCAGGGCATCCACGGACTGCTCGATAAGATGCTGGCCGACTTGCGGCAGATTCCTACCGTCGAGGCGGCTCCCTATCATAATAAGGTAAGCGTAGGAAGCTGCCCGGTCTGTGGCAACCCTGTACATGAGAGCAAACTCAGCTTTTGTTGTGCAGACCGTAGCTGCAAATTTGCACTCTGGAAAGAAAGCAGATACTTGTCCAACATGAGAAAGACGCTGGACAGGAAGATGGCGGCAGACCTTTTGAAGAAAGGCCGCACCCATGTAAAAGACTTTTATTCCGTGAAAAAAGACAAGATGTTTGCTGCTGACCTTGTGATGCGCGTTGAAGATGGCCGCGCACAGTACAGCCTGGAATTTCCCAAAACACCAATGAAAACGAAAACGTAAAGGAGGTTTGACCCTTGCCACAGATTAACGATATTCGAGAATTGGCGCAGCAGAACGCCCGGTATGTCAGTAACTCGCCACAGGACTGGATGAGTTATCTGGATGTGGCGGCGCGGCTGTACCGCTATTCGTTCACCGATACGCTCCTGATCCACGCGCAACGGCCCGATACAACCGCCTGCGCAGAAATGGAACTCTGGAATCAGAAAATGAGCCGATGGGTCAACCGTGGCGCAAAAGGCATCGCGCTTCTGGATGATACCGGACCTCGTACCAAGCTGCGGTATGTGTTCGATATTGCTGACACTCATCTGGTGCGCGGTGGAAAAACACCGCTCTTATGGAATCTGGACAGCCACGAGCATGAGCAGGCTATCTTAGACCATCTGGCAGATACCTATGGCTTATCCCAGACAGACAGCATGAACGCTGCTCTGCTGGAACTGGCACAGCAGCTGACCGCCGACAATCTGGATGAAGCGATGGATGGTCTGGCCTATGAGGTGACAGACACTTTTCTGGAAGAACTGGACGAAGATAACATCCGCGTCCGCTTCCGGGAACTGATGACCAACAGTATCTTCTATACGCTTTCCCGCCGTTGTGGGCAGGAGCCTATGGATGTACTGGACGATGATGATTTTATCCGCATCGTGGATTTCAACAAGCTGCCGGTGCTGTCGTTCCTTGGCAACGCCGTTTCCGAACAGTGCGAAGCGGTTCTTTTTGACATTGGCCGCGAGATGCGGAAAATTCACAAAAAAGAAATCACGCAGCAGCTTGAAAAAGCTGTTGACAGCTTGTATAATACCAATACAGACTTTAACACATTAAAGCGCGAAACCGAAGAAACCACGACCGAAGGAGGACAAGAAAATGGAGTTGACGTATTACCGCAAGGGAGATATCTGTTCCCGAATCTGGCCGTGAAGGACGAGCCGCAGATCATCGGGAAGTACGGGATGCTGCGCAGGACGTACCTGAAAGAGAACCGCAAGAATTGGTATCAGAGTATGCTGATGAGCGGCAAGCTGAACCAGCATCTGGCGTAGATCGAGGAAGCAGCGGAGAGCCGGGTAGAAACCCTGCTGGACAGCCTGAACGAGAAGTTTCCGGCACCGAGCAAGGAGAAAGACCCGCTGGCATGGGCAGCGCACCAGAACAACCTGACGACGATGGCCGAGGAGATCGTCTTGAAGGAATTGGTGTACAATTAACTGAACCGACAACGGAACAGGATTTGAGCGAAGCAGAGGAAGAAATTGCCTCTGCTTTTCTTTTCCTGATCTGCCGACCGTGGAACAGCAGATCCGCGCCATTGAAGCACCGATCCGGGCGCGGTATGCGGACGAGATTGCACTTGATCCCGAAGTGGTCGATGAAATTCTGCGCACGGGCAGCAACCGTAGCAAGGGTCAGCTGCGTCTGATCTACAATTTCATGGTCGAGAAAACCCCGGAAGAATACACGGAGTTCGTGAAAACGAATATGGTACGGGCGGCAAAGGCTTTGAAATTGACGGCGCAAAGTATGCAGTCTGGTTCGATGATTTAGGGCTGCGTATTGCAGTAGGCAGCACGGCAAAGGGCGGCACACTTGTCAATGCGTTTTTGTCGTGGGAGGATGTGAGCAATCGTATCCATGAACTGCTCCGGCAGGGTGAGTATGCTCCGCAGGCGGTTCTGGATGCTGCACGGCAGAATGCTTTGCAGGAACACGCGCAGACATTGGCCTATATGGAGCGCGACTTGGCAGATGGCGTTGCCGAAGCAGTCTTTCAGGATACAGAAATCTTCAGGGGCGGTTTCCCGGAACTGACGGACAGGCTGGCAGGCTTGCTGGATGATACGGATTTTCTGACCGATCTCAATGAGAGATTGTCCGCGCTGGGAGAAGCCTACGTCGAAGATAAAGACTGATGCGGATGCACTTTTATAAGCCGGATAAAGTGGCAGCTCTGTTCCAGCAGTTTGCAAAGCCTTATCAGAACTACTCGGCGCGGGATGGCTTTCACTGGAATGAGTATAAGAAGTTCATCACGGAAGATGAAATCAATGCTTATTTCACACGGGGCAGCAATTATTCGGACAGTCGGCTGGCAATCTATTCGTTCTTCCTGAATCATGAGGACAAAAAAGAACGGGCTGACTTCCTGAAAGACCATTACGGGATCGGCGGCAGCAGTCATGCACTCTGCGGGGCAGATGATTCTCACGAAGATCACGATGGCAGAGGCATTTCTTTGGAACGTGGTTCATATGGGAACCCAGATGCCAGTGTTCATCTGAACTGGAACCAGGCTGCAGGCCGAATTGACCGGCTGATCCGTGACAGTGAGTATTTGAAGCCGGCAGACTACTCCCGGATGCCTGCTTATGAGTGCGAGCAGATGGCAATGCAGGTGATGGGATTCTATCACCATCTGCCGAACGACGTGGAGCGGCCTTATCCGCAAGACCTTTACCATGAAGAAGGACGAAAGGCTCTCGTTGAAAAGCTGGAAGCCCCTAAACAGGCGGTGAAACTGCTGGAACAGATGGACAATGCACTGCTGTCCGTGCCGCTGGATTCGGAAGAATATGAGCGTAAGGCAGAATCCCTCTCTATCCTGCACCAGTATGTTGAGGGGACGTACACGATTTCCCGGAAAAGAAAGGCTGTTGAGATTGCGGTTCCTGAACAGGGCAGATTCCATGTTCGATTTCAGTGAGCAGGAGCCGCAATCGAAAGAGCAGTCAACCGTCGCAGCGGTTGAGGAACCCCAAAAAGATGTGCCCATTGCAGATGAAAAGCCTTCGAAGCAGACGCTGCAGCCCCTGCCACTGGATGCCGCCAACGAGTATAACGCGCTGAAAGAGCGTTACCCGGATGCGCTGGTCGGTTATGAGCAGTACGGCAGCTTTGAGTTCTACGGCGAGGATGCAAAACGCGTTTCGGAACTGCTTGGCAGCAAACTGTTGGAAAAGAAAACTGCACTCGGCAAAGTTGAGGTATCTGGTTTTCCGCGTGAACAGTGGGTTTCACAGGCAATGAAGCTCTGGAAGCAAGGGGAGAACGTCTATCTGTCCGGCCAGCAGGAAGATGGAACCCATGCCCAAACGAAATACTTCCGCAGAGAGGAATATCTGCCTGTTAATACCACCATCGAACTGGACGATAGAGAGTTCCGTGTGGATTCGGTGGACTTTGGAAATGGAACGGTCAGTTTGCAGGACATGACCCTTGCAAAAGAAGCCCGGTATCCGATTTTCCGAACGGAACCGCTGGAGTACATTCGGCATCTGTACGAACAGGCAGATGTACCGATGGAAGAAGCGGTTGAAATCACAGTCTTTACGGCTTTGCACAATGCAGGTGTGGCCTACGAAGATTTTTCCCCGGAGCAGATGGATGTAATCTATTCGGTGGCAGAATCGGGCGGCGAGTTGGAGGATTTGCTCAATCCTGAGTTTCCGCCGGAACAGATGCAGCTGATCGCAGATGTGCAGAACAGAACGGATGCCATCAGCCGTGCGGCAGCAGAGGAAGCCCTGGAACCGCTGACGCAGCAGCCCATGACCCGGCAGAGGTCAACCATGCAAGGCGGCGGCACAATCTTCCGCTGGACAGTGGAGCAGAAACGGAACTGCCTGCACTGCCTAAACAGGAGCCTATTAACTTCCGTATTACGGACGATGATCTCGGCGCAGGAGGGCCGAAAACGAAGTACAAAGCAAATGTGGAAGCCATTCGGTTACTGAAAACGCTGGATGTAGAGCAGCGGCAGGCCACCGCAGGGGAACAGGAGATACTCTCCCGGTATGTGGGCTGGGGCGGTATTCCGCAGGCGTCGATGAAAGCAATGTGGAATGGTCGAAAGAGTATGCCGAACTGCAGTCCCTGCTTACGCCAGATGAGTATAAGGAAGCCCGTGCCAGTACGCTGAATGCGTTTTACACTTCCCTACGGTCATCAAGGCGATGTATGAAGCTGGGCAATATGGGCTTGTCCAAAGGCAATGTACTGGAACCGTCCTGCGGCGTCGGCAATTTCATGGGTCTTGTGCCGGACAGCATGGAGAAGATTCGGATGTACGGTGTAGAGCTGGACAGCATTTCGGGCCGCATTGCACAGCAGTTGTATCAGAAAAACAAGATTGCGGTGCAGGGCTTTGAAACGATGCAGTTCCCGGACAGCTTCTTTGACTGTGTTGTGGGTAACGTACCATTCGGCAATTATAAGGTGCCGGATAAGCGGTATGACCGCCACAATTTCCTGATCCACGATTATTTTATCGCCAAGAGCCTTGACCTTGTGCGTCCGGGCGGTGTGGTGGCGGTGGTAACGTCCAACGGTACGATGGATAAGAAGGATTCTTCTGTCCGTGAGTACCTTGCCAACCGCGCCGATCTGGTCGGAGCGATTCGGTTACCGAACAATGCGTTCCAGCGCAATGCCAACACGAGCGTGGTTGCGGATATTCTGTTCCTGCAGAAGCGTGACCGTGCGGCGGTGGAGCGGGCTGACTGGGTAGATCTCGGTGAAACACCGGAAGCTACGCCATCAACCAGTATTTTGCACAGCATCCTGAAATGGTGCTGGGAGAGATCACCACCGAAAGCACTCAGTATGGCAAGCAGGAACTACGGTCAAGGCCATTGAGGGCGCAGACCTTGCCAAGCAGTTAAAAGAGGCGGTCGGCAACATCCATGCCACCATCACGGAACCCGAAATTTTCGATGATGAACTGGATGTGCAGGAAGAACCGATTCCGGCAGACCCAAGCGTGAAGAATTTCAGCTTTACGAACGTGGATGGGCAGATTTACTACCGTGAAAACTCCTTTATGAACAAGGTGGAACTGCCTGCCGTAACTGCAGAGCGAGTGCTGGGCATGATTGCTCTGCGGGAAACCACCCGAAAACTGTTGGATTGTCAGCTACATGATGGTTCGGATGCAGAAGTTCAGCTTTTGCAGAATGAACTGAAACAGCAGTACACCGCATTTAAGGCGCAGTATGGTCTTATCAACAGCACGGCCAACAAGCGGGCGTTCCGACAGGACAGCAGCTATTGCCTGCTGGCATCGCTGGAAATTCTGGACGAGGAGAAAAATCTCAAACGCTTGCGGATATTTTTACCAAACGTACTATCCGCAAGCCGGAGCCTGTTACCTCGGTGGATACGCCGAGCGAAGCCCTGGCACTTTCCATTGGAGAGAAAGCAAAGGTGGATGTGCCGTTTATGGTGCAGCTCTGCGGTAAAACGGAGCAGGAAGTCACGGATGAACTGGCAGGTGCGATTTTCCGAAATCCTGTGACACAGCAGTGGGAAACTTCGGATGAATACCTGTCCGGCAATGTTCGTGAAAAGCTGGCAACAGCAGAAAAGTTTGCAGCAAACCATGCAGAATATCAGATCAATGTGGATTACCTGAAACGGGTACAGCCCAAAGACCTGGATGCTTCGGAAATTGAAGTGCGGCTGGGTGCAAACTGGGTAAAGCCGGAGTACATCACGCAGTTTATGAAAGAAGTGTTCAAGACCCCGAACTACTATGCCGGGATTGACATTAAGGCAACTTATTCCGAAATTTCAGGTGCATGGAACATTTCGGGTAAGTCGCTGGATCGTGGTAATCCCCTTGTTACCAATACCTACGGTACGATGCGGGTCAACGCCTATAAGCTGCTGGAAGATGCGCTGAATCTCCGGGATACCAAAATCTACGATACGATTCACGATGCGGATGGCGACCATCGTGTGCTGAACAAACAGGAAACCATGCTTGCACAGCAAGCGCAGGAATCCATTCGGGAAGCGTTCAAGCAGTGGATTTTCAAGGATTTGGATCGCCGCGAGGATTTGTGTGCGACCTATAACCGGATTTTCAATGCGATTCGTCCCCGTGAGTACGATGGCAGCCATATTCGTTTTGAGGGCATGACCCCGGAAATCTCCCTGATGCCGCACCAGAAAATGCAGTGGCGCATATTCTGTACGGTAACAATACGCTGTTAGCGCATTGCGTGGGCGCAGGCAAGACCTTCCAGATGATTGCTGCCGGCATGGAAAGCCGCAGGTTGGGCCTGTCGCAGAAAAACCTCTATGTGGTGCCAAACCACCTCACAGAACAGTGGGGCGCAGACTTCTTACGACTCTATCCCAATGCCAATGTACTGGTGGCAACGAAAAAGGACTTTGAACCCAGCAATCGCAAACAGTTCTGTTCCCGTATCGCAACCGGCGATTACGATGCCATCGTGATCGGTCATTCGCAGTTTGAGCGTGTGCCGCTCTCCCCGGAACGGCAGAAGGCTATTATCGAGCGTCAGATTGACGATATTACGCTGGCTTTGGCCGATGCCCGGAGTGAGGACAGCCGCAGTTTACGGTCAAGCAGATGGAAAAACAAAGAAAACACTGGAAGCAAAGCTGCAAAAGCTGAACGACCAGACGAGAAAGGATGATGTGGTTACATTTGAGGAACTGGGTGTTGACCGTCTGTTTGTGGACGAGTCACATTTCTATAAAAATATGTTCCTCTACACAAAAATGCGAAATATCGCAGGTATCGCCCAGACGGATGCACAGAAGTCCAGCGATATGTTTGCAAAGTGTCAGTATCTGGACGAACTGACAGGCGGCAAGGGCGTGACCTTTGCAACCGGAACCCCGGTCAGCAACTCGATGGTGGAGCTGTACACCATTATGCGGTATCTCCAGTATGACACCCTGCAGAAGATGGGACTGAGCCACTTCGATGATTGGGCAGCATCCTTTGGTGAAACTGTCACAGCAATCGAACTTTCCCCGGAAGGAACGGGCTACCGTGCGAAAACTCGTTTTGCCCGGTTCTTTAATCTGCCGGAGCTGATTTCTCTGTTCAAGGAATCCGCAGATGTACAGACGGCGGATATGCTGAACCTGCCTGTGCCGCAAGCGGAGTACATCAACGAAGTGCTGAAGCCCAGCGAAACGCAGGAAGAAATGGTCAGTTCCTTTGCTGACGCGCCGAGGCTGTACGCAACGGCAATGTGAATCCCAGATTCGATAATATGCTCAAATCACCAACGATGGCAGAAAACTGGCACTTGACCAGCGGCTTATGAACGAGATGCTGCCGGACGAGCCGGAGAGCAAGGTGAATCGCTGTGTGGACAATGCGTTCAAGGTCTGGGAAAAATCTTCGGCGGATCGAGGAACACAGTTGATTTTCTGCGACCTGTCTACCCCCAAAGCCGATGGCACATTTAACGTGTACGATGATGTGCGGGAAAAGCTGGTGGCGAGGGGTGTTCCCCGTGAGGAAGTGGCGTTCATTCACGAGTATAACACGGAAACGAAAAAGGCAGACCTGTTTGCAAAGGTGCGCGCCGGACAGGTGCGTATCCTGATGGGGTCTACGCCGAAACTTGGCGCAGGAACCAATATTCAGGATCGGCTGATTGCCCTGCATCATCTGGATTGCCCGTGGAAGCCGTCTGACCTGGAACAGCAGGAGGGGCGTATTCTCCGGCAGGGAAACCGGAATAAGCAGGTGAAAATCTATCGTTACGTCACGGAAAATACGTTTGATTCGTATATGTGGCAGATTCTGGAAAATAAGCAGAAGTTCATCTCGCAGATCATGACTTCCAAATCGCCTGTCCGTGCCTGTGATGATGTGGACGATACAGCGCTGTCTTATGCCGAAATCAAGGCACTGGCAACGGGTAATCCCTACATCAAGGAAAAGATGGACTTGGATATTCAGGTCAGCAAGCTGAAGCTGCTGAAAGCCAATCACACCAGTCAGATTTATAGTTTGGAATCGGATATTGCGCGCCGCTATCCGCGAGAAATCGCTGTGGCACAGGGTCAGATCGAAGCACTGAAAACCGATATGGATGCGGCAAAACCACTTCTGGCGCAGGACAAAGACCACTTCTCTATGGAAATCAGCGGCAAGGTGTACACCGAACGTAAGGAGGCGGGTGCGGCTATTATCGAGGCTTGTAAGGCTTTGAAAGCGGCTGGCACCGAGGCAGGATCGGCAGCTACGGCGCATTTGAACTACATTCCCGATTTGACAACTTTGATAAGGTGTTCCGCTTGTCCATCAAGGGCGCGTGGAACTACTCTATGGAAGTTGGTAAAGACCCGCAGGGCAACATTCTGCGTGTTACCAATGCACTGGCAGGCATCGAAAGAGCATTGCCGCAGGTGGAACGCAGACTGGAAACCTTGGAACAGCAGTTGGCGCAGGCAAAGGAAGAAGCCAACGTCCTTTTGCGCAGGAAGCAGAACTGGCCGAAAAATCTGCGCGCCTTGCGGAGCTGAACGCTTTGCTCAACATGGATGAAAAAGGCAGCAGGATGCCCTGGGCGTGGACGAAGATGCCGCCGAAACCGAGGTTGCAGACAGGCCACGCCAGCCTGTGAACTATGCAGGCCGCGTTGCAGAGCGCACTGCGGACAATGTGCGGAAACCCTCTGTGCTGGCACAGCTTCATGCAAAGCAGGCAGAGCGCACCGTAGAACCGCAGAAATCCCAGAATCGGAAAAGTTACGATATGGAACTGTAAATAGGATAACCCCTTAGATCTCTGCAAGGAATCTAACGGGGTATTTTTGAAAAAGGAGGGCATTTGCTGACATTAACACCGATCAATCTGAAAACAGCAAACGCATTTGTGCAGCAGTATCACCGCCACCATAAGCCGACGCGAGGACATAAGTTCTCCATCGGAGTATCGAAAAATGGTGCGTTGGTGGGTGTTGCTATCTGCGGCAGACCAGTGGCGCGGCGGCTGGATGATGGCTATACGCTGGAAGTTAACCGCTTGTGTACGGATGGAACGCCGAACGCTTGCAGCATCCTGTACGCGGCGGCATACCGTGCAGCACGGGCAATGGGTTACAACAAAGTGATCACCTACATTCTGGATACGGAAAATGGAGCATCCCTGAGAGCTGCCGGATACACCTGTGAGGCAGAGCCGGAGGATTGGAGTGGAACGGCGCAAAAGCACCGAAACAGGCCGACCAATATCCGCGTCAGATGAAAACACGATGGGTCAAGGAAAAGGAGGGCTTGCATGGCAGTTGACCGCAAACAGCAGATGAAAGAAATCACGGAACGGCTGGAGCAGGGCGTAAAGGATATTTTTACATCGGAAATGTACACGACGTACCTGCGCACGATGGCAAAATTCCACAATTACAGCTTCAACAATACGCTGCTGATCGCTATGCAGCGGCCTGATGCCACACTGGTGGCAGGGTTTAACGCATGGAAGAATAAGTTTAACCGTTATGTCAAAAAAGGCGAAAAGGGCATCCAGATCATTGCTCCGGCTCCCATCAAGGAAGTGGAGGAGCGCGAGAAAATCGACAAGGATACGGGTCTGGCGGTGCTGAACGAAAACGGTGAGCCGGAAATGGAACGTGTGGAGTATGTGATTCCGCGTTTCCGCGTAACAACGGTCTTCGATGTTTCGCAGACCGATGGGGAACCGATTCCGTCGTTGGAAGTGAACGAACTGACGGCCAGCGTCAAAGACTATGCGCTGCTTACGGCGGCAATCGAGCAGGTATCGCCTGTGCCGATTCGGTTTGACGAAATCGAAGGGGAAGCCAAAGGGTATTACAGCGACATAGACAAAGAAATCTGCATCCAGGTCGGCATGGGTGAGAGCCAGACCATCAAGACGATGATCCACGAGGTCGCTCATGCGATGCTGCATAACAGCGATTTGATGAAACAGCGTGGGGAAGAAAAAGACAGGCTCACGAAAGAAACCGAAGCCGAAAGCATTGCATTTACGGTCTGCTCGGCTCTGGGCATTGATACGTCCGATTACTCTTTTCCGTATGTGGCAAGCTGGGCGAGCGGCAAGGAGATGAAGGAGCTGAAAGATTCGATGGATACGATTCGATTGACAGCTGCCGACTTTTTGGAAAAGCTGGAAGCGGCGGTGGCGGAAAGGAGCGCAGAACGCATGACCGCAATGCAGTATGCGGAAAAGCTGATTGCCGACAAGGAGCAGAAAATAACAATTTTCGATGATGAGCAGCGAAACCTCATCGTAATTTCGCCTTTAAGCTGGATGACCAGGCTGCAACGGAAGAACTGGTAAAGGGTTTGGCGGCTGCACTGGCCGAGGATGACAAAGAAGAAGTCAACCGCCTGATGTACGATGCGCAGGAGAAAATTGAAAATCTCCCGGATGATGATTGGACTTTCCGAAATGCACGACTACGGTATTTGAAAGATGATGTGCTGCCGCTGACGAAAGAGGGCGCACGGGAATGGCATCGGCTGGGTGAGAGAATCTATCCGCTGTTCCGTGATGGAACGGCAGGGGATTATGTAAGCCAAGAGGGAATCGAACAGCACGATGGCATTTTTGGCATTAAGGCAGACGCATGGGATGCGATTCTGTTGGAGCAGCGGGAAGATTATGCAGAGGATGAGTATGCGCGCCGGATTTTAAGCTGACCGTAATAAACCGTGAACAGGCTCTGCGGCTGTATGACGAGGGTAAGCAGATATATCTTGTCCGCATCAGCCCGTGGCCGATTCTTGTCACGGCGCGAGAGGAAATCGAGCGCGGAAGTGATGCCTTCCAGATTGCCAAGGAAGATTTGGAAAAGGACAAGCAGAAAGCAATGGAAAACAGCGAGAAAGCACCCGTTGAAAAGCTGGCGGCAGACCTTGATGATTTCGCCTTCGACTTCGATTTCTACCACTATAAGGACAGTGTGGAGGATCGGGAACAGGCAGTTGAAGTACTGAAAGAACAGATTCAGGCTGGGGATATTCAGCCGATCAGGGAATGGCTGCAAGTTGCAGTGGAGGAATCAGAGGGAGAGTCCGCAGAAAAGGCGGCAGAGCTGATAACCCGGCTGGATGCGTTGGTCAAGGAGCAGAAGCTGCTTTCTGGCAGCGAAAAGCAGTTTGGCATCTACCAGATCACTGCCCGTGACCAGGAACACGACTACCGCTTTATGAATCTGGACTTTGTAAAGCGGCACGGATGGAAGTAAACCGTGCAGACTATGAACTGGTCTATACCGCGCCTCTTACGGAAAAAGATACGCTGGAAGCCATTTACGAACGCTTCAATATTCAGCGTCCAGCGGATTTTACAGGGCATTCGCTTTCCGTCAGTGATGTTGTGGTGCTGAACGATGGCAAGTCGATTAAAGCCTGCTATGTAGACAGCATCGGCTTTGCAGAACTGCCGGAATTTTTCAAGGAAAGGAATATGGATTTGCAGAAAGAAACGCTTTTGAACGAAGAATTGCAGGAAATCGAAATCTTTGATAAGCCGGGTCTTTTCAGCAATGGCCGACTGCGGGATGAAGATGTGCCGGAGGATTTATATCGCTATGATCTGCGCGGCTCGGACTACGACCCCGGCCAGCCCATTACAGTGGAGAAAACTGTGGTGGTGAACCATGCGGCATCTGTCCTGATGGCCGAAGAACTTGACCTTGGCGCAGAGGGGCGGCTGGAACTGGGTGAGGAAGGCTGAACTTCACAGGTGCAGAACTGACCGTGCGGGAGTTCATGGAGGAACAGCAGCAGAAAAGGACCGGACTGATCCACGGCGACTCCGACCACATCGCAGTCGAGGGGCATCTCGGCACATGGTATGCTGTTGATGAAACGGAAATCGGCGGCGAGAAGTTTTTCCTGCTGGAGCATGAGGAACACGGCGATATGGCGGCCTGCGTTGCAGTCAATGAGCAGGGCAAGCTGGTGGCAGAGAATTTGTGGAACGGCTTTGATGATGAATTTCTGGATGCGGTAAAAGAGTATCTTTCTGAAAAATGGAATATGCCGAATAAGGATGATGTGGTATCGGAGATCATTGAAAAGGCTGTGCCTGTGCCGGACAACAGCGCACAGGACTTTTCTGATGTGCCTGTCTACTACGAGCCGTTCAGCTATGCTAAAGAAAATGACGAGGTGGATGTATACCGTACATCCTATCGGCTGAACAGCGAGTGCAAGCAGGCAATCCAAGAAGCGATTGCGGACAACTATGACGGGATGCACCTTGGCGATGATGCAGTGAATCAGGTGGTGCGGCAGTATGGTATGGAGCGTGTGGGATACATTCTGGCGAATACCCTGCGCTACAAAAACTATGATGGCCGCTTTTCTCCCAGCAATAAGGAATGGGCAGAGCAGGTCGGCACTCCGGAAAATAACGCGAGAATCATTAAATTTCGAGCAGATTGGGTGGTTTCCAGCCATCCGGCTGTTTTGGATGGCTTTGTGACGATGTACCGGGATGAACTAGAAGCGCAGAAAAAGCTGGAGCAGGAGCAGCCATTTGTAAAGCGATTCTATGTGGTTCGAGAACCGGCAGGCTGTTCCGCTTGAAATTAAGCGGTTTGGCAATCTGGACGATGCAATGTCACAGTATCAGGCACTTCCGAACCATTACATGAAAGCCCTGGGCGTGGAGAAAAATCCTGATCCGCTGCCGGGGGTGCTGGATGTTCTGCAATGCAAGAACGGTATTGACACCATCGTGGAGGACTACAAAATGGTTCCGGGCTGGGATAACCCGTATGTCCAAAATCACGTTGTCCAGCCGTTGCAGGGGGCCTTAGCCGTGCAGGAAGTGGAACTGGCCTATGAATTGCCAGATGCCTATTTCCATATCCAGACCTGTGACGATGGCTATGACTATACCTTATATAATAAGGACTTCACAGAACGAGATGGCGGCATCCTCGAAACGGATGGAGATAAGTCTGTGCAGGATGCTATGACGGAATTGCTTGCAGAGTTTGGCTGCGATGCAGCACAGGCAGGGTCATGGACGCGGCAGAGCTGCGGGAACAGGTCGATACGGTGGCTGAACAGCAGGCAGAAGTTTTGAAAGAAAAGCTCGCTGCAGAAAGACCTGCGCCGGAGGAAACGCTCAGCTTTTATGTTGCGGAGTGCTTGGAGTTCACGTTTGCGGGAGAGTTCCACGACCATCTGACGATGGAAGAAGCGTTGGAAGTCTACGATAAGATTCCGTCTGAACGGATGAACGCTGACAAGTGCATTGGATTCTGCATCGAGGAAGATGGTGGCTTTGTTGGAATGTATGAGCTGGTCGTGAACGACAAAGTGCAGCGCGAGAACATCAATTCCATCAACTATTTCAGAGATGATAAACTGGTGCAGCAGGCCATTTCCGACATGGAAAAGCTGATGGCGGCACGGCAGCAGAGCAAGGAGCAGGAACGCAGCAACACGAAAAAGTCTGTTCTGGATGCCCTGCGCAGTCTGAAAGCCAAGAAGCAGGAGCAGCCTGCACAGGAACAGGATAAGCCGAAGAAAGCGAAAAAGAAAGGGATGGAGTTATGAGTAATGTGCGTTTTGATGAACTGGAATTGATGCTGATGGCGATGTTTGAGCAGCCGACGCTCAAGGATACGATTCAGGTCTTGATGGAAGTTCAGCCGCTTGTGGCAGAGGATGCAGAGATGGCTGCGTTTGTCCAGCAGACGATCCCGAAGATGCAGCAGTTGAACGAGCAGCAGTTCAAGGGGTTGGAACTGGAATGGCATAGGCCGGAGGAACCGGAAAAGGAGAAAACGTAAAATGATAAACCAGTATAGAGTTTTCCAAATCAGAGAGGTGCATCATCAGCATTGGGCAAAATCCTATGCACAGCAGGTAGAGGACGGTTTTTTGATTCATCATCAGAATTACCAGAGTGCGTACAAAGGAAAGCCTGCACCCAGCGATACGCCGATGACAGCCCGGAAGCGGCTGGAAGAAAAGCGACCAAACACATTTATTGGTCGTTCCTTTGGTGTTGGCGATGTGATCGTATGGGATGAAGAAAAGGAACGTAAGTTTTTCTACGTCGATAAAGAGGAACTGGTAGAGTTCGGTGGCTTTATGGATGTTGATGCAGCCGGAAACACTGTCGTCTACATGGTTCCCAATTATCAAATTGACGGAAAGACTGGAACGTGGCTTCCGTATGACAGCGAAGTTGTCGAGGGAGTTTGCTTTTTTATGATGCGCAATGAGCAGCGCAAAGATGCTGTTTCTCCAGTCGTGGTAGACAGTAAAGGCGTATTTGTGACGGATGCTCCGAACGGCTTTGAAAATATTCGATCCATACTTACAGAGTATGTTCATCGTGCTGAAAAAAAGCAGCAGGATATGACTGAACATGAGAAATGCCTGACGAACGGAACATATGAACGTGCGCGAGAGTCCGGCACGGAGCAGAATTATGACATGATAGATGGTGCAGTGAACAACGTGCCGAAAAAGCCACGGGCGCATTGGTGCAGGTGGTCGGTGCTGGATCGGCTGCATATCAAGCAGGCAGAGCGGAAACAGAAAGAGCAGACCCAGCAGCAACAGCAGCAGGAGAGAAGCCGTAAAAACTAAAAATCCGTTATGACGCAGAGTGGTGGTTCCTATAACAAGGAACTGCCACTCTTTTTTGCTTGAAGGTAATTGACAATATTTGCAAAAATTGTACACTAGGTAGTAAGAAGTACGCGGTTGTAGCCGTGAAAAAGGATGTGACATATGTGCTGATTTCGCATGATTTACTCAAAACACAAAAAACCAGAAAACAGCATTTGCGAGTTACCGTTGAACTGTACGACTATGCAACGGAGTTGTACAATGAACTTAGTAGGATTGGAATTATTGAACAATTAAGTAATGTTCCCCAACTAGGTGCAATAAGAGTTGAGCATAAACTGGAGAAATCAAGATATGATTATGTCATTTTGCAATTGTATCTTCATCAGCTGGTTCAAGAAAATCTTGGAAAAAATCTAAAATTCACATATGGTAGCGGAATTAGGTTGCACGAATTCGGAGCGGATGAATCAAAACTTGAGGGAATAGGTGCAATATCGGTGGCCGATATTGTGCAGGTGTTAACATTAGCGTATAATATAGGCCATTTTTACAATACATTTGTTTCGTCGCGTGCAGTTATTATGATGGCTAATGCCAATGAGACCTTTAGACAATTATTATATAATGGTTCGACAGATGAAAGGTTCTCACAGGTATTGGAAACTTATCTTGCTGACAAAAATTATTTACGCTTTCATCTACTTAACTCACTTTTAGTCCTTGATAAGTGTAACCCAGATTTGTATTCAGTGAAATTGGCAAGGGAAATTCTGTATGCTTACATAAACGAAGATGCTTTAGAACAAAATAACAAGTTGAAGTATGCTTTTTCAATATTTCGTAGCATAAGATCCGTTGCATATATTGCATATGATCTGCAAGTGGCCAAGGTTTCATTTACTATTGATCTTAATGATGAGAAAGCGATGATACTTCTTTTAGGCGAACTGTTGTCGCAATATAATGATCGGAGAAGTTCAACGCAACTAATACAATCGATAAGCAAACTTTTGGACGATGCAGTTTATAATGAAAATAGTAATGTTCTTTGCCATTGTGGAATTGCAAAAAGAATGGTAAATGTACTAAAACGTGACTGTGATTTTGAAAACGAGGATTATTATGCGGACTATTTTTTGAATGGCAATAGTCCTTTGAATGAAAAGCAATCATTAAAGACAGACTACGACAAAAACAAATACTTAAGTTGACGTTTGATAAAAAGGATGGTGCGATAGCAGAGAGATTATTCTCGGATTTGGAGTCGCTTCAAAATGTTCGTGTTGGATATTATGACAGGTCAAACGGCGATAAAACTATAGTGCTGGCTGTGAAGAAATCTATAACTGCGGAGAAAAAGCAAAAAGCAGCATTTAAAGTGTTAAAAGCAACAGTAGCAGCACTAAGAAAAGTAGGGAGCATCAAAGACTATGATAAGAGATATTTATTGTCTACGAAGTTTTTCCTGTATTATCTGTTTGACGAAAATCCAGTGAATATCAAACCTACAATGAATGAAGAACGATGTGTGCTTTGTACAAAAGGCAAGTCGAAAAGGATTAAAAATCTTAAAGAACCTATTGGAAACCTCTCACGCAGGGGAAGACGCAAAGCACGAAGTTGAATTCATGGAAAGTCAACTGGTGCAGGATTATAGGAATGATACAAGCATTTGTGTTCCAGCTAGTATTGAAGTGAGCAAGAAAGAAGAACCGGGGAAACAGTTATGTGAATTTGACGGAATTGTAATTCATCCAATGAGGAAAAGCGAACAGGTGGTTTTTCTTGAAGCAAAGAATACTGCAGATCGTCCCGGATATGGTAAAAAATGCTTGAGAAGAAAATTAAGCAAACTCAAAGTGAGTTACAAGGAAGAAGAGATAATTGTTGTAGACCATGATGCGGTTATGAAATATTCAGTGTGACACAAAAGTAAAAGCGTGCAGAAATGCGCGCTTTTACTTTTGACATATTATAAAGAAAATTCTTGATTATCTTTAGACGCGATACGGTTATGCTGCTGCGTGTGTTCCGTTTCAAGAATCATATCAATATTCCTGCAGGCGGTTTGCAGTTCGTGGTAGTAATCTTTGAAATAGGTGTAGCTTTCGTATTGTGCGGTTCGAGCAGAAAGCAACTTCTCCTTTTCTGCTCGTAAATTTTTCATCGTGGGAATTGTGCCATCCGTGGAATTGCGTTTCAAGAATTGAACGGCTTCTTCGTATCTGGCAATTTCATCCTGATGTGCAGAACGGTACATCTTCTTATTGCCCGCCTGCAAAAATGCTTTGTAGGTGGCTTTTGTGGAAAGATACTGCCCCAGATAGTGAATCTTCTCGTTCAGCCGCTTTAAGTCGCATCGGTAGATTTGGCGGTGTTGCGGGCATCGGACATTTTGACGGACAGTTCATCGCGCGCTTTTTTCAAATCTTCATAGCTATTATAACCATGCTGCTGTACATAGACGATGGTATTTGCCATCTGCTGCAAATTGGAAATTTTGACTTTCTGAGCATAGGCGCGACTTTGCTGGGCTTTTACGCAGTCCTGCAAATTCACTACCAGACGAAGATTGGACTTGATATAGAGAACGGCAATGGGGTCAGCAACACTCCATTGCTGTTTTTCTTTTGCAGCGGTGATCGCGTTGCTTTCAAAAAGCGTCAGAAGATGTTCACGGTCAAAACTGGTTCCCAGCGTTCTGGCAGAGATGTATTTTTCTCTGTCCGGGAGAAGGTAACTAAATCGACCACGGTGGTCTTTTACTAAAATGTTGGATTCGGTTTGGAGCAGGCGGCTGAATTCTTCAAAAGATTTTGCTTTCTTCGCCGCAGCAGTAATGGCATCGCGCAGTTTATCTTTCTCCGTTTGAAACTTAGTTTTCATGGGAGTGAAACCCTCTGCAACAAGTTCAGCGTTCAACTTGTCCAGATTGATCTGCCCGCGCTGTTTGGCATAATACTCCTGCTGTGTGATTTTGTTGACAGAGGGGGAAAGCAAATCAACCTGATTGAGACTTTCCCTCATGCAAATGTTCATAAGAGATTGCTGTAAATGTTTCAGATAGTCTTTTGTTAGATGGTGCTTATAGCCTGCTTTGCAGTCAATAGGGCGTTCCATAAAAGGCTGCTGCGGAACATCCAGTTTTCGCAGACTGTTGATTACGATATGCACATGGATATTGCCGCTGCTATTATGACCATCCATGTGGGTGCAGACCAACGCCTGATGCCCCGGAAAGTTGGCTTTTACATATTCCATGCCGATGACCTGCGCCTGTTCACCGGTCAGTCCACACTCGTCTTTGTCGGCAGGATCGAAGCTGATGAGGTAGTGGTGCGTCTTGATTTCGTCGTAATTCTGATTCTTGTGGTACTGCGCATTAAGCATTTCGCACTCCACATCAAAAAGTTCTGGCTCACAGTTTATGCCCTCCAGAAGAATATCTCGGCGGAGTACCCAGTTCCCGTTTGCATCCAGCAGGGGTTTCTTCAGACTTCGTCATGCTCATATTTCAAATAGTCGAGTGCCGCGCCATAGTCTGCACTTTTACCCGCGACGTGTTTTAAGATTGCCACGATAATCACCTGCCAGTCCTGCAATTTCTTTCCGCATAGCGCGGAGGTCAGTCATGCAACGATTGATTTCTTCCAACATGGCACGAGATTGGATGCCGCCGCTGTTGAAAAAAGCTGCAATTTGGTTCAGGTTATTTCCAATATGGGAAAGTTGTCTTGCAAAATCTCGCAGTTCTGCAATGTCGGCAACGATGTTGTAATGAACGTGAAGTTTTTCGGTTATGCCTGTTTCCTCACATAAACGGCAACGGGATAGCCAGCCTGTTCAGCAGAACACGAAACCAGTGCGTACTCCACATCGGTAAAACGAACCATTACATTCTTAGTCCGTCTGATACTTTCGTCTTTTTTGGGCCGAGCCATAGTGTGATCCTCCTGCATTTTATAGTTGCGAAGCAATTCCCGATAAGCCGTAGCGTTCGGCTGCGAACACATTCATGTGGAGCAGATAGCCAAAATCCGAGATTTTGTGTGTACCGTGGGAATGGGGAACGGAATCCCCATCAAGATTGCCGGAAACGAAAAATCACGAAAGGGAGTTTTGAGTTACCATAGGCGAATCTTGCTCTAAGACAGGGAGACCCTGGTGTTGCAGTATAGCCTAGCCATCAGAAAAAGAAGTGCTTCTATAAATAGGAATCCGCAGCCTTTATTTGGAATACACTTTCGGATTTTTGAATTTTTTCAAAAATTGATATTCCAAAATGCCCCTCTGGATTCCTATTAAGTAAAGGGGGATTGATCCGATGAAGCAGAAAGAGCGGCTGGACAAAAAGGTGAAGCAGGAGCAAACGGAGCCAGACTATCACAGAAAAATCATTATCAAGGGCATCACCGTGTATGAATCGTTCCGACCAGAAGGCAGTGAACTGTGGGACTGCCTCTTGCAGAGTATGGGGAAACACTGAAAAAAGATTTTTTAAAATTGTGCGCTACAGCTTGATTTTCGTGCCGCAGCTTGGTAGAATACAGACGGGTTAAGTAAATATGTGCAATCAAAAAGCCATTGACTTTCTGGATTTTACCCATGCAAATTGCGTGGAGACAGGAGGTTTAATGGCTTTGTTTTTTTATAAGGAAAAGAATAAGGACATACGAGCAGTAGCCTATCTGAGGTTGTCTATCGAGGACGGAGATAAGGCTGAAAGCAACAGCATCGGAAACCAGAGAGAACTGATTCGAGATTTCGTTGCAGAACGACCAGAACTGCATTTGGTAGGAGAATATGCAGATGATGGTTACACGGGAACCAATTTTGAGCGACCAGGCTTTACGCAGATGATGGAGGACATCAAATCCAGCAAAATCAACTGCATCATAGTCAAGGACTTGTCTCGACTTGGCCGAAACTACATTGAGATGGGAAAGTACCTGGAACAGATTTTCCCAATGATGGGAATTCGGTTCATCGCCATCAATGATAACTACGATAACGCAAACACTGAGAGCAGTGATTCGGATAGCATCGTGGTTCCCTTTAAGAATCTGCTGAACGATTCCTACTGCAGAGACATTTCCATTAAGGTTCGGAGCCAGTTGGACATTAAGCGGCGCAAGGGAGAGTTCATCGGCGGGTATGCAATGTACGGTTACTGTAAAGATGAACGGAACAAAAGCCGGTTGGTGGTGGATGAGTACGCAGCAGAGGTTGTTCGTTCTATCTATCGCAGAAAATTGGAAGGCATGAGCGCAAAGGCTATTGCGGAACAGCTGAACAGCGAGGGAGTTCTGGCTCCCAGTGAGTACAAACGGCTGTGCGGACTGAATTATCACAGCGGCTTCAAGGCAGGAACTCACGCAAAGTGGCAGGCAATTCAGGTGCTTCGGATTTTGAAAAATGAAGTTTACACCGGAACGATGGTGCAGGGCAAACGGCAGAAAATCAATTATAAGATTAAGAAAATCCGTGACGTAGAAGAATCCGGCTGGATCAAAGTTCCTAATATGCACGAGGCCATCATTCCGCAGAAATTGTTTGACACCGTGCAGGAAGTTTTGAAGCTGGACACCTGTGCATCGAAAGGACAGCAGACAGTTAATCTCTTTTCAGGTATGGTTCGGTGCGGGGGCTGCGGACAGAATATGGTGCGGCGCGCTGTATCAAAAAATGGAAAGAAGTATGTTTATTTGCACTGCATCACAAATCATAACGGCCTGGGCTGTTCTTCACACCTTATCAGTGAAAGTAAATTAGCAGAAGTGGTGCTGGCTGCATTGCAGGGAAAAATTCAGCAGATCAGTGGATTGGAACAGCGGCTGGATGAAATCAACGAGATTCCCAAAAATCAACGCAGGTTAAAATCGGTAGAAGAGCACATGAAAATGCTGGAACAGGAAGAACAGAAATACCAGACCCTGCGCCGTCAGCTTTATGAAGATATGAGCAACGGCATTGTCAGTAAGGATGAGTATAAAGAGTTCAGCCGTTCCTTTAATGAAAAAGTCGAAAATATCCGTAAGGCAAAAATGGAAATGAACCGTCAGCTGGATAGCCTGAACAATCTGGATGTGGAACATTTGCCGTGGATCGAAGATTTTAAATCCTATCAAACTTAACGAGTTTGAATCGCCGTGTTCTGGTAGAACTGGTGGAAAGCATTACAGTCTATGATAAAGAGCACATTCACATCCAATATCGCTTCGACCAGGAAATCCGCAATGTACTGGAATATTGCAACAGCATTCCGACAACAGAAACGGAGGGGAGTACAGTATGAAATGTGTAAGCTATACTCGGACGATGCCTTGGAAAAACCATACAGGTGAACTGACGATTACCGACCAGAATCAGCGTATTGCAGAATACCTGGCTGAACATAAAGAGTTCGATTTACAGAAAAAGTATTCTGACCGTAAGGGTGCAGAAAACGCAAGTGCGGCATTTGACAAAATGATTGATGATGGAGTGGGGCGAAAATTTGACTGCATCATTGTAGCATCTATGTATTACTGTGGGCCTGGCTTCCCGGCGGCGCGTCAGGCCATCAAGGAAACTCTCTATGAGACAGGCGTGGATCTGATCGTTCTGGAAGAAGGACTGGACACCAGAACTGCCAGTCGAAAAGAGGTTGAGGACTATTTTGAGGAGAAACGCTGCGAGATGCACGCAGAAATCATGTTTGCATGGAGGAAGAAGCAGGGCGCAGGATTCCGGCTGACCAATTCCGTTCCGTATGGTTATATCCGCAGGAATGGTGAAAGCAACATGGTAAAGGATGAAGAGGTTGCTCCGTATCTGAGCGAAGCTTTTTCCAGATATGCATCCGGACAGAAGATGCGAGATATTGCAAAATGGTTGAATGAACAGAATGTCGAACCACCGATGAGGCACAAAAAAAAGAATTCAGGGAAAACCATATGAGGGAGAATCTGATCTGTGGACATCGGATAATCTGAGGGGATTGTTCAGAAATCCAACATACACGGGTGCAACGGCAAACGGAAGCCGTCAGATTATTGCAGAGAACTGCCATGAGCCGTACATGACAAAAGAACAGTTTTATGCGCTTCCTTGCAATATGCAGCAGGGTGAAAACAAAATATCCACTCGGAAAAAATATAAAAAACCGAATCCTCTGGCAAAGCGCATCATTTGTACCTGTGGACGTCCACTTTATTGGCATAAGGATAAGAAAACGGGAGAAGAACTATTCTATTGCAGCTATTGCCGTGCTCACAAGGAGAATGGAAAGGAATTGAAAGCTCCGGCTACATCTGTATATAAAAAGGTGATAGATGCTATGGAGAGAGAACATCGGGAAGAAGAAAAGATGTTCTCCGCAATTCAGCAGGGAGCTGGCAGAAAAGCAATTGAAGCAGTAAGAGATGATAGTTCGATGCAGATGAAGACCATTCTGGCTGAACTTAATATGGAACAGTTTCGCCGTGTACCGTTATATGAAAGCTATATGGCCGATGAAATCACGGAAGAACAGTATCGTGCTGAAGTGCTGGATTATGAAGAAGCTCATCGAAAGCTGAATGAACAGCTTACGGCAATCATGGAAAATACGACGGTATGGGAACGGGCATTGAGTTTGCGAAATCCGTGGATTCAGCAGATGGAACAATATAAGACCCCAGAGGCACTGGATCGTAATTTTGTGAAAAAGTACATTGAACAGGTCGTGGTTACATTTTTAGGCGATAGACAGGCAGAAATCAGTCTAACGATGAAAACAGAGGAATGAAAGCAGATGCTTGAACGGATAGAATTGGAGGGTACAGACGATGGCACGAAAAAGTAGAAAGAATTTGCCCCAACCGGAACAGGCAATGGTTTCAGTGCAGTTCCCGGAATTGGATGAAGAAAAGATACCAACTGCAATCTATGGACGGCTTTCGGTGGAAGATGATGAAGATAACGAAAGCATGGAAACGCAGATTGCACTGGTGCAGGATTTTATTAACCGCAGCAGTGAATTAAATTATGTAGATACGTATTTTGACAATGGATTTACAGGAACAAATTTCAAGCGCCCGGCCTTTACCCGTTTGATGAACGATGTGCGGCAGAAAAAAATCAAGTGTATCGTTGTAAAAGACCTATCGCGTTTTGGCCGTAACTATCTGGAAGCGGGATACTATATTGAAACCGTGTTTCCATTTCTAGGTGTTCGCTTGATTGCTGTCACCGATCATTTTGATAGTACGCGCAAGAGGATATGGAAAGCCTGGCTCTCCCGATTCGGAATATGGTCAACACCATGTATGCGAAAGACATTTCCAAAAGGTGTGGACTTCCCTGCAGCGTAAAAAAGAAGCTGGCTATGCAGTCGGAAGTGATGCTCCGTTTGGATATATTCGGAATCCAGTGACAAAACGAAATGAGATTGACCCGGAAACAGCCTTTTATGTACAGTTGATTTTCCAGTGGGTACTGATGGGCGTAGCGATTTTTGAAATCACCAGACGGTTGACCCTGCTGAAGGTTCCAACCCCACGGGAGTGGCATCGGAAAATTGTTGAGGGAAAGGAAGTCGTTACTTATAAAAAATGGGGCGAGACCTCGGTACGGCATATGTTGGCAAACCAAACCTATGTGGGAGATACCGTCAACAATAAAAGTACACAGAAGTTTTTTGCAGGGCAGGACAAACGTGACTTGTCAAAAGAACAGTGGCATGTGACAAGAAATACACATCCAGCCATCATTGCAAGGGATGATTTTGAAAAGGTGCAGGAGATTCTGGCGAAGAATCAGAAGTATTCAAAGAAGTAAGAGCAGAATCAGAACAGATTCGCACGGAGTATCAGAATGATCTTGCCGGAATGGTGTTCTGTGCAGACTGCGGCAGACCGATGGATTTTGATAGCTTCCGCATGGAGCAGAAGAAGTAAAAAGGTTTGTTACTATATTTGCAGAGCAAGGCAGGCAGATGATAAGTGCATCGGACACCAGATTACAGAAAAATTGCTGAAAGCTCTGGTAATGGATCAGCTGCATCTTTTCATTGTTCGGCTTAGTGATAAGCGCAAAGTTCTGGAAGAGCTGCGAAAAATCGAAGATATGCAGAATCCTGTCTACCGTGCAAAAAGTGAGATTATGAGCCTGACGGATAAAGTTGGCCAGATGGCAAAGAAAAGAGAGCAGCTTTATGCAGATTATGTGGCAGGCGTGGTGGATTCTGAAGATTATCAATTGATTCGGGAAGATTATTCCAAACAGTATGACGGCCTGCGAGCAGCACTGCAGAGAGCAGAAGCCAAAAAGGTGGAAGTAGAACAACAGATTAGAGAATATCTGAATATGACTTCCAACTTGGAAGAGCATCTGGATGATTTTGGATTTGATGCTCAGCTGGTAAAATCCCTTGTGCAGAGAATCGAAGTGAGTGCAGATAAGCGGATTCGCATTGTATTTGGATTTCAAGATGTGTTTGCGGACCTTGGAAAGGAGAGTGCGGGAAAATGATTGCAGCGTATCAGCGCATTTCAAGGGCAGACGGTGATTTGGGTAAGGATGGAAAAGACAAGAGCAACAGCATCGAAAACCAGAAAGAACTGATCCAGCGGTATATTTCCCACAAAGAGAGTCTGCAAATCTGCCGGTGATGGATTTTGTGGATGATGGTTACACAGGCAGCAATTTCGACAGACCGGGCTTTCAGAAGATGATGGATGGTGTGCGCAGTGGCGAGATTGATACCATTATCGTAAAAGACCTGTCTCGTTTTGGACGCGATTACATTGGTGTTGGCGAATACATGGAGCAGATTTTTCCACTACTGGGTGTCAGGCTCATCTCCATCAATGACAACTATGACAGCAGCAATTATAATGGTACAACCCTGGGGATGGATTTGGTTGTCAGCAACCTGGTAAACACCATGTACTGCCGGGATGCAGGAAAGAAGCTTCGGACAGCCAATCGAGTAAAATGGCGCAAGGGCATTTCTACAGCGTCTGCTGCACCGTTTGGTTACCAGTTTGACCCGAATAGAAAAGGATCATATATCATTGACCCTCCAGCGGCAAAAAATTGTCCGTCGTATTTTTGACCTTGCGATTCTGGGATTGGGGACGCGAGAAATAGCGATGGCGCTGAATGATGAAAATGCTCCTGTGCCGAGTGTTTATAACCGAGAGCATAAGGCGTATGGAAAAGAAACGACTTACACGATTGCACCTGTGATTCTTTGGGATAGTTCTCGCGTTTGGAAAATCCTCACGGCGTATGTATACACCGGAGCGATGGTTCTGGGAAAAAGTCAAAGGTTAATTTCTGGCAAGAAAATCATTCGCATTGTTCCCAAAGGGCAACAATACATTACGGAAGGAACCCATGAAGCTATCGTCAGCCGGGAAGAATTTGAAAAAGCGCAGCTTGTCATAAGAAACAACGGGCATAGAGTAGTGATGGGAAGCGTGGATTTTCCCCTTAAGGGGAATTCGATGCGGTAATTGCAGACGAGTCCTGGGATATGACTACAAACAGGCTTCTCCCATATTCTGGTGCAGAGAGGGAATGGAACTTATCGGTCAGACCCAATGTTCATCGGAAATATATCAGGCCAGTGATATTGAAAATGCAGTGTTTCAGGCATTAAAAAAAGAACTTCTCTATTGGACTCACTCTATAGTGATATTAAAAAGGAAGAACAGAGCTTAAAAGAAGCCAGTAGAAAGGCAAGCCGCCGAAAAACTTTGATGGAGCAGGAACTGAAAAATCTGAAAGGTGAGAAGATGCGGATGTATGAGGAGTACGCGGCAGGAACGCTCTCCCTGGACAATTATAAGAGCAAAAAACTGGAATGCGATAGGAAGATTACAGAAGTGCAGGACAAAATCGAACAATTCAAAGCGGAAGAATCTGTCAAGAGCGTTGTTCCAGGGACGGTGCGGGCAGCAGCAGAACAGGCAGAAAATTTTCTGCACGGCACGAGACTTACGGCAAGCATGGTGTCAGCCTTCATTGAAAATGTTTATGTGCATGAGGGTGGGCGTATCGTAGTACGGTTTAAATATGAGCAGAGTATACAGGATGCCGTGAGAGCATTACACACAGAATGAATTTCAAAAAGGCGAAGTTGCCCATGATATAACATCAAAGAGTATGTTATAATATGAGCAACAGACCAACCGGAAGGAGGACGAAATGAGTATAACCCGAAAGCTGGTAAAACTGATATTGACCTTATTGACCCTGCCGCTACTCGTCGTAGTATGGCTACTGAAATGGTTCGTGACGTTCCTTCATTGCTGTTCGGCATGGGTATTCTATCTGCTGGGCAGTGTACTGCTGGCAACAGCAGTGCTTTCGTTCCTGATGAAACAATCGCAGGGGATAGAAGCACTTCAAATGCTGATTGGTGGATTTGTGATTTTTATGATTCCACAGGTGGTCGGCAGTGTGGTAGTGTTTTTGGAACTGGCAGCAGCAACGATTCGACAAGTGTGGTACATATAAGGAGAGGTGAAACCTAGAAAATGAAATTAGCAGCGATTCATCATGTGGCAATCATCGTTTCAGATTATGAAAAAGCGAAAGACTTCTATGTGAATAAGCTGGGATTTGCGATTGTACGAGAAAACTTCCGTAAAGAACGGAGTGACTGGAAACTGGATTTGCGCGTTGGTGAGGGTACTGATGCGATTGAACTGGAGATCTTCGCAGAGCCGAACCCACCTAAGCGCGTGAATCGACCGGAAGCTTGCGGACTGCGGCATTTGGCGTTCCGGGTGGATGATGTGGAAGCCACTGTAGCAGAACTGGAGCAGATGGGGATAGGATGCGAACCGATTCGATTGGACAGCTACACCCAAAAGAAGATG
>ENA-OQAS01000239-OQAS01000239.1-human-gut-metagenome-genome-assembly--contig:-NODE-239-length-29420-cov-3.012597_pt1 | contig 29420 bp, 41 predicted proteins | sample MGYA00242733_ERZ504523 | MGnify/ENA primary metagenome ERZ504523 (study PRJEB26092, sample SAMD00036239) | human gut metagenome | host: Homo sapiens | study: EMG produced TPA metagenomics assembly of...
CTCTATCATGTTAGCCGTACCGGCAAGTGACCGGTATAAAATTATAAGGGCGTACTGTCAATGTCGCTGAAATGATACATTCAGCTGATTCTTTCCGGCTTTTTAGTAGTGATGACTACTACACCATTAGCAGCACGAGCACCATAGATAGACGTAGCCGCGGCATCTTTTAATACCGTAATATTCTCTATATCCTCTATATTCAAATCAGGCACATTTTCGACCCAGTTGCCCAGTCCGTCAGAAATAGTTTTCTCTACCGGAAACCCATCAATCACATACAGAGGAGTAGTAAGTCCGTTCATCGAAGTCACACCACGTATCTTACCGTCACTATAACCTGCTATTCTTCCCTCCATCAATGAGCTGACACTACTTAACCGTTGAGTTTCCAACTTTTTCGAATCTACTTCGCAAATGAACCGGTAGCCCGTTCCCTGGAGATAGTCTGATATCCGGTTACCACCACCTCGTCCAGCAGTTCGGAGGCCGGCTCCAAGACAATTCTGTAACTGTTCGCACTTGTCAATCTTACTTCTTTGATTCATAGCCCAAGTAAGAGATTTCTATCTCTTTCGCTGTGCGGAGCAGGGTCAGCCGGAAGTGCCCGTTCATATCGGTTATGACAGCAGCCAGTTCCTCCCCTTTCGTCTGGCTCACCTGACGGATGTGAGCGGCAGGCAGGGGATCTCCATTCTCATCTACAACTATACCGCTGATCATCCGGTCTGTTTGTGCATATGCCATTGTTCCACACAAAAACAATGCAACGAAAAACATCGCCAGTCGAAGTAGCTTTCCGTGGTAATCTGAATGTTTCATACTTTTTATAGATTTAATATTAATACTGTTTATAATCACTTTTAAGTCCCGTTTTATTGTTAAAACAGTTTTGCAGCTTATATTGCGTCGATAGCAAATTAATGCATAAAGTTTTAAATTATAGCAAAAACAGGTTGTCCAAATACAGCAATTGCCGCATTTGGATAAATTTATGATAGCAAATTAATAGATTATCTATTTTTATGCAATTCCTGCACTTTGTTTCTATACTGGGCGGGAGTCATACCAGTAGCCGCCTGAAACTGGCTATAAAAAGTAGTCATGGAATTAAAGCCCAATTCAGCTGAAATCGCCTTTAGCGGAGTTTGGTTATCAGGATCGGAAAGTGAACGGACTGCCTCTTTTGTGCGGAAACCATTTACAAATTGAGTAAAAGTCTGCTTGGTCTGCTCATTAATAATTTGAGAGAGATAAGTACGATTAGTTCCCAACATTTCCGCTACTTTCTCTTTGGTCAGCAAATTGTCTGTAAATACCTTCTCCTCCCACAACAGCGTTTCCAAACGCAGAAATAAATCCTGCTTCTTTTCATCTGTCAACGAGGATGAAGCATATTTCTCAGGTTGCGGCAAAGAAGTTTTCGTCGAGTCCGTAAGATATTCTTGTAAAAGAGCGGACTGGCGGCCTATCTCTGCAAACTGCTCATCTATCTTGTTCTGCAATTGCTGTTCACGCCGGATAGCGTCCTGATTTTGCTTCACAATGGTAAGGTACAGCTTATTTTTTCTGTAATATAAGTAATATAGTAAAGAGGCAGCTATGAAGATACAGATAAATCCGGCTATAAGCAATTGCATCTTATTTTCCTTTTCCAATAATTCCAGACGGTTTTGTTTTATCTCGTTTTCCTGCCGTTCCATATCGTATTTTGCACGTATCTCCCCCACAGCACGTTCCTTTTCCGCATTATATAAGCTATCTGTTTCCAGCTGATAGAGCTTATGATACTTCAACGCCTCTACCAGCATACCATCTTCTTCATAACATCGGGATAAAGCCTTCAACAGGTCACTTCGATAGATGGCATTAGCCTGTTGGTAAGACAGTTCTATTCCGGCTTTCAGCATCCGGACAGCCCGGTCATACTGGTGATGCTCCATTAAAATTTCGGCATAGCCCAAATAAGAATTCATCACTGAAGAAATATTTCCCTGTTCTTTCAAATCCAAAGCCTTCCGGAAAAAACCAGCGCTTCATCATCTTTATTCAATTTATGCAGAATATATCCATAAAGATTGTAAACGTTTGATTGATCATAAAAGTCATTCTGCACCATGGTGAACTCCGCCTCCTGAATATATTTCAATGCTGTATTATAGTCACTCTTCAAATAATACATATAAGCGGTATTGGTTGAACCACTATAAATCAGATAAGGATCTTTCCGTTCATGTCCCAGTTCATAACATTCAAGAGCATATTTCAATCCTGTGCTATCATTTTTCAAATAATAAATACCGGCAATATTAGAAAGCAAAATGGAATAGAGCCTGTCATAATGACAACGTCTTGCAGCTTCAACTCCTTTGAAGAAATAGGTAAGTGAACGATAATAGTCTTTTTGGACATTCGATGCATAAAGTCCCAGCCCATTATATACGGAACATAAGGCGGAATCATTTTTATTACTTTCACCTATCAGCCTGGCCTGCCCTAAATGACTATAAGCCTCCTTTACATTTCCCTTCATCATATGGGCCTGCCCCAGACAAATATGAGAATAAATTACAGCGCCATTGTAATCCCGTTCATTATAACCCATCTCAAACAATTGTCGACCATAAAAGATAGCCTGATCATAATCTGCTTTATTCAGATAGAGAAACTAACTTTCCGAAGCGCGTCTTTATCTTTAGGATACTTTTTCAGATACTCCAACTGTACATTAATGGCATTATTTATGTCTTCTTGCGCCTCTGAGACAACGGGCAAGAGTCCCAATAACATCACAACCATCCACAGTTTGAACATCTTCATTCCCGTCATCCTCCCTTTTCTTCTTTCCGCATACTGAACTCACAGCCACAATATTGCTGATTATAAAAATTATATTCCTTAATGATAGCAATGCGACGCTCACTCAATCCACCTTTACGCCAGTTCTGTTCCCAATAAGTGACATCCGGATAAGGAGCCGTAGCATATCGGCCCGCTTCCTCTATCTGTTCCAAACTTTTCCAACGGCTGGAAGCAAGCGTAGTAGTGATAACCGGGAATCCATGTTCGTGGGCATAACGTGCGGTTTCCTGCAGTCGCATCTTGAAACAACGCAAGCAACGGCCTCCTCTTTCAGGCTCTTGCTCCATTCCTGCCATTCGACAACGCCAGGCATCATGATCATAATCGGCATCTATAATTTCCAATCCCAAGGACTGGGCATACCGCGTACATTCGTCCTTGCGGATAATGTATTCCTCCAACGGATAAATATTGGGATTACAATAATAGATAACCGGAGTGACACCATGCTGCATCAAGCACTCTATGATGGCTGATGAACAAGGAGCACAACAAGTATGAAGCAACACTTTGTCGGCTCCTCCCGGAACTTCAAGCTGGAATTTCTTTTTCATACGGCAAATTTAATAGATATTTGCCATACTGACCAACGGTTCGTATAATTTTTCTATATCCTGCGCATCCATTTCTATCTCCACTTGATCACCGGGAACCAGGGTTTGCCCCTGAGGAAGTAAGTTTTTACGATTCCGGTGTATACTACGAATGATACAATGATTAGGTAAAGCCAATGTATCCACTTCCTTTCCGTCAAAATAAGACCCATCCATTATCTCGACAAAAAGATGATAGCGGGCACCAGCCTCTTCGGAAGACTCCGGATTATGGCTACGGAACATCCTGTCATACAGCAATACATTGTAAGGTTTTATCTGTAACAATTCGGTGAAATAATAAGTCAACCCACCTACCACGATGGAAGGATAGAACACCTCGAAATGACCGGTAATCTCCGTTATCAGAACAATGGCAGTCAAAGGGGTACGCACCACAGCCACCAAAAAAGCCACCATCCCGATCAGCATCATATAACTCACATTCTCATACCCTATCCATCCGCGCTGTACCAATACCAACCCGAAGATTTGTCCCAATAATCCTCCCGTAACCAAGGTAGGATGAAACTTCCTCCCGGCAAACCCGAAGAAAGAGAAAACAGCGTAAAAACAAAATGAATAAGCATCATGATAGTAAGCCACCGGATATCATGAGTTCCATTCATTCCCTGCATCATCAAAAACTGCTCTCCGCCACCTGTCAGATTCGTCTCTGTTAACGATATGGCATAAGCTATGATCAATAAATACAACATCTTGACAGGAATGGAGAGTTTCATGGCAGGTATCCTTCTTGAAAGAAAGGAACGATGAGCGAATAAAACTTTGCAATGACAGCCATAAGGGCGGCAAAGATAATATAAAGCTCTACCTGACGGATAAAAGATAAACCGGGAACGACCGCACTAATCAGATGATAAGGAGTCGTGGGGAACATCCAACTAGCCACTCCTCCGGCTACCACGCCGGCCAACAAGGTAGTAATGGCGGTTTTAGGCGCATCAAAACGCTCGATGGATTCTATTACCAGCAAAGAAGAAGACAACGGAGCGGCAAAAGCGGCAGACAAGCCCGCACCGGCTCCGGCAGCCAGCAATTGTTTCCGTTCCCCTCTCAGGATATGTCCCCAACGGGAAATAAGTGTTCCTATATAAGACCCTATCTGAACAGACGGCCCCTCGCGTCCCAAGGACAGCCCCGCACTGAGAGCCAACACACCTCCGCAGAATTTGGCCACCAGTTCCTTAAAAGGATGCTCATAACGGATACGACCGTTATTGGCCGCACGTGTCTGAGGAATACCGCCTCCGGCTATCAATGGCATACGTTTTACCAAAGAAGCGACAAAGATCAGAATCCCCCATAAGATAAAAAACAACAATACATGCCAATACCACGGATAATGCGCCGTGAAAAAAGTTTTCCGCACATCAAAGAAATACCAGAGAAGATAGTGATAAGGCACAGCAACCAGTCCCGTAAGCAGCCCCACGAATATGCTCACGAAATACAGACGGGCATCAATCAGCTTCAGTTTCCATATTTGCCATTTGCGCAGATTGCTCCACTCCTTCCACTTGTTTTTCCATTTCTCCAGTTTCATATCCGGAATAAACAAATGGAAAAGAGAAGGGTTTATTTAAACAATGGCTTTAATAGTTCCGGTATTTCTATTTCATTTGCTTTCAGCGCTTCCAAACATTCACGTCCTTTATCGGATAAAGTAAAATGCATCTGCCGTTTATCCTTATCCCCCAAATTACGGACGATTAATTCTTTCTCTTCAATGGAACGGATGACTTTAGAGGTATGCGAAGCAGACAGACCTGTGTTTTCCGATATCACACTGGCTGTCAGCGTATCTCCGCCAATGCAACAAAGTGCCATTGCCTCATTCAATGACACTCCATATTGCTCCATCAAGCGGGTTTCAAGTTCAGAGAGAGCCTTGAACAGCTCTCTCATGACACATATTGATTTTATTTTCTCCATGCAAATTTAAATAAACAAGTTTACATTCGCCTGTTCGGCACGGTTCATATAGGTTGCCACTCCGCCAATAGTCACATGATCCAGCAATTCCTCACGTTTCACACCCATTACATCCATCGACATCTGGCAAGCTATAAATTCCACTCCGTTCTGAATGGCTTGAGTACGCAGAGATTCCAGTGAGTCGATATTTTTCTTATTCATGATATATCGCATCATCCTGGCTCCCATTCCACCCATATTCATTTTAGACAATCTCAGCTTTAAAGAACTGGAAGGCAGCATCATGCCGAACATCTTCCCCCAGATATCTTTCTTCACCGCAGGCTTGTCCAATCTTTTGATAGCATTCAGCCCCCAGAAAGTAAAGAAGATGGTCACCTTCTTTCCCGTAGCCGCCGCACCGTTTGCGAGTACAAAAGTAGCTAAAACTTTGTCCAGGTCGTCACTGAACAGAATAAAAGTTTTCCCTTTATCCTCCCGGCAAACCTCCGAGGAAGAAGATTGCGGAGTACTTTTCTCAACAATTACCTCATACTTTCCTGCTCCTGACTTTACTGAGACAAAACGGTTCCCGGTAGTCTGGCACCATGCTTCGGCATCGCGGGGGAAACCGGCATCCGTAGCGACAATCTCCAGACGTTCGCCGTCCGCCAGTTCTTCCATACTCTTCTTCAGCTTCATGATAGGACCGGGACAAGATATGCCACAAGCATCCACTTTTATTGCTCTCATAGAAGGAATAACAGAAGAAGCAATAGTATAAGCTTCAGCAGAATCTTTACTGTGTTCAGAATGATCAACTTTTGAAGAATCAGAACTTGAAGATCCGGAATTTGAGAACTCCTTCGGCTTGGGCAGAGGAGCCGTTGCCGCTTTATACAGTTTCAAACCTCCTATTAAATTCCTTACTTCCCCAAAGCCATTCTGTAACAATATATTAGAAGCCAGATACCCTCTCAACCCCACTCCACAATACAAATAGACCGGCTTATCCTGAGGAATCTCTTTCATCCTTTCGCGCATATCATCCAAAGGAATATTGACAGCCCCCTTCAAAGCACCGAGTGCAAATTCATCGGGAGTACGGACATCAACCAACGTAACTTTACTCAAATCGGCAGCCTGCAACTCGCGCCAATAAAGAGGCTTCATCTTTCCGCTCAGTATATTTCCGGCTACATATCCGGCTACTGCTACAGGATCTTTTGCCGAAGAGAAAGGAGGAGCGTATGCCTGCTCCAAAGCCATCAAGTCATATACAGTTCCGTTATGCTTAATCACTTGCGAGAATTCGTCAATACGTTTGTCCACTCCGTTATACCCCACAATCTGCGCTCCAAGTAATTTCCCGTTCACAGGAGAGAAGGTTATTTTAATGGACATCTGTAAAGCATCGGGATAATATCCCGCATGGGAACCGGAATGGATGGTTGCCGACAAATAATCAATGCCTGCCTGTTTCAACCGCTTTGCCGGAAGGCCTGAAGCAGCGACAGTCATATCAAAAATTTTGGCAATGGAAGTACCGACAGCCCCTTCGTATGTAACCTTATTTCCAAAAACCATGTTATCTGCACAATACGCGCCTGACGGTTGGCCGGACCAGCCAGATAATTCAACCACGGTCTATCAGTCAGCGGATGACGGAACTCGATAGCGTCGCCCACCGCATAAATATGCTCGTCGGAAGTCTGCAAGTAATCGTTCACCTTAATGCCGCGCATCTCCCCTATCTCCAGTCCGGCCTCTGTCGCCAATGAGGTATTTGGACGTACCCCGATGGATAACAACACCATATCGGCAGGCAGCCTTTCGCCCGATTTAAAAATAACCTCCAGTCCGTTGACCGTGCGCTCGAAAGAAGCCACCGCCTTTTCCAGGTAGAGATGCACTCCTTTCTGCAACAAATGCTCGTGCACCAAAGAAGCCATAGAGAAATCAATAGGAGCCATGACTTGATTTGCCATCTCTACAACCGCCACTTCCGCACCGGCTTCCTGCAGATTCTCCGCCATCTCCAACCCGATGAATCCGGCCCCGATGATTACCGCCCGTTTCACCTTATGCTGCTGCAAGTAACTCTTGATAGCATCGGTATCATTCACATTACGTAGGGTAAAAATTCCTTCATTATCAATGCCCGGCAAGGGAGGACGAACAGGCGACGCACCCGGAGAAAGCAATAATTTGTCATAACTCTCCGTATAAGTTTTCCCGTCGGAAGTACGAATATCCACTGTCTTATCGGCAGAATGGATGGCTATTACCTCGGACCGGTACGCACATCTATGTTAAAACGTTTCCCGAAAGCCTCCGGAGTCTGTACAAACAATTTTTCCCGCTCCGCAATCACACCTCCTATATAATAAGGCAGACCACAATTGGCATACGAAATGTATTCTCCCTTCTCGAACAAAATGATTTCCGCCTGTTCCGTGTTTCTTCTGATACGCGCGGCAGCAGTTGCACCTCCTGCTACGCCTCCTATTACTATATACTTCATAATCGAACTATTTTATTTGATTTAATATTTCCAATGGAAATTTTATGCAAACATACATGATATTTCTTATAATAAAAAGTTTCCTATGGAAAATATTATCAAGTTAACTCTTTTTAAGGAGAAAGAACATTCCAGGTATTAAATAGACAATCTCTATTGTTGTTTGATATTTTATTCCCTACCTTCGCAATAAATTTCAAAATAAATAAGAAATTGAATCGAACAGACGCACATCATGTTATCTAAAATAGACTTGACGCAGGGAGGCATCACCGGCACTCTGCTACGTTTTACCTTACCTATGATTATAGGCTCACTGCTACAACAGTGTTACAACATAGCCGACACGCTGATTGTAGGACAATGTATAGGTTCCGGCGCATTGGCCGCCGTCGGTTCCGCCTACACGCTGATGGTTTTCCTTATTTCCATCCTGCTGGGATTGTCCATGGGAAGCGGAACGTTTTTCCTTGCAATATGGAGCCGGACGGACGGATTCCCTACGCCGTAGCATCTATGTATCCGTCCTGCTGATCGGCACAGTAACATTGATTCTAAATATAGCGGTTTTCGTCTGGATTCATCCCATCCTCAGGATATTGCAGATTCCCAAAGATATTTATGGCATGATGTATGATTACTTGTGGATTATCTTTTGGGGAATCGGCTTTACCTTTATCTATAATTTCTATGCGGCATTGCTGCGTGCCATAGGAGATGCCGTCACTCCTCTTTGGTTTCTGGCGGTTTCCGTTGTACTGAACATCGGGCTGGATTTGTTCTTTATCTTGCAGTTGGATTGGGGAATCAAGGGAGCAGCCATCGCCACGGTAGCCGCACAGGGAGTATCCGCTTTGGGAATTATGGGATATGCCTACGTGAAATACCCCGAACTGAGATTACACCGCAACGACCTGCATTTCGACCGTCACTGCCTGAAAGAGATCACTTCGTTCTCCGCACTGACCTGTGTACAACAATCGGTAATGAATCTGGGCATTCTCATGGTACAAGGATTGGTCAACAGTTTTGGCACTGTAGTCATGGCCGCCTTTGCGGCAGCAATAAAAATAGACTCGTTTGCTATATGCCGGTACAGGAATTCGGAAATGCCTTTTCCACCTTTATTGCCCAAAACTTCGGAGCGAGAAAAGAGGAACGGATCCGCAAAGGAGTGAAAAGTGCCTTGATTACCACCGTTCTCTTCTCTCTGGTCATTTCCATTCTGTCTTTTTATTCGCCAAACCATTGATGCTGATTTTTGTCCGCCCCCACGAAACGGAAATTCTGAACATCGGTATCAGTTATTTACGCATCGAGGGAGCGTTTTATTGCGGAATCGGGATTTTGTTCCTGTTATACGGATATTATCGTGCCATCGTATGCCGGGAATGTCCGTAGTGCTCACAGTGGTATCGTTGGGAACCGTGTAGCCCTTTCCTATTGGCTTGCCGGCATTCCTGCCATCGGGGTCATCGGAATCTGGTGGTCTATTCCTATCGGATGGTTTATAGCGGACGTCATCGGCATCATATATTATAAGTATCGAAAAAGCTCCCAAACAATTGAATTTAAATAAATGTTTTTGTTAGTAAAAGACATACATACAACACCTTTTCATCTAAAATTTATGTATTTTTGTAGCCCTATAGAAAAGAACAGACATACAAATGATGGAAGAAACAACCTGCAAACCTGATTATTCGAATTCGATGGCGGAACATCTGGGTATCCGGTTTCTACCCTCCACCGAGGATGCGGTACATGCCGAAATGCCTGTAGACCATCGTACTTCACAACCCTTTGGTATGTTGAACGGCGGCGCGTCACTGGCTCTGGCCGAGATTGTGGCAGGGCATGGCTCTACGTCGCTATGCCGGGAAGGCGAATATGCCTGCGGAGTACAAGTAAGTGGAAATCATCTGTCGGCCGTGCCCGTCGGAGGCAAAGTATTCGCCACCGGCAAACTGATTCACCGCGGCAGATCCTCGCATATATGGAATATAGATATCACCACTCCACAAGGACAACTGGTTTCTACTGTTCGTGTCGTTAATTTCATACTGAAAAAGAAATGAATCTACCAGATATACATACGCAAAAATTATTGGATTGCCTGACACACAGCCGCTCGGTTTCGCCCTCTACCGGTTACCTTGGACAGACGAATGCTACCTGGTATTGCAAACCTCGGGCGATGTGGAACAATTAGCGGACATTCAGGAACTGAATGGAAAGAAAGGATTTGTCATGGCTCCTTTCCGGATATCGGAGGAACATCCCTTGGTACTTATCCGTCCGGATGTCACCGCATACGACTGGAGCGAAATCAGCGAAGCACTGTCTTCACTGGAATGTGCGGATGCCCTGCTCACCTGCAAAAGCCGGCAGAGTGAACTCTCCCCTTTTGTTTCCGAAGAAACGGATAAAGAACAATATACCCGCGCATTCGGGCGTTTCATCACTCCCTTACAAGAGAAGCGGTTCCAGAAACTGGTTCTGTCACGTTCTTCCGCCAGACATATCGGAGATGATTTTTCACCACTCGGCGCTTTTGTCCGGGCCTGCAACAACTATCCGCGCATGATGATTTACCTATGCCACACCCCTGCTTCCGGAACCTGGCTGGGCAGCACACCGGAAATCTTATTAAGCGGACACGGCAAAGAATGGCACACCGTGGCCCTGGCCGGTACCATGCCGATGCAGAACGAAGTGATGCCGACAGACTGGGACAAGAAGAACCGGGAAGAGCAGGCTATGTGGCTGATTACATCCGCCGGATCGCCAAAAGATTCGGCAACAAGATGACGGAAAAAGGTCCTTATACCGCCCGTGCCGGACAATTGGTACACCTCAAGACCGATTTTTATTTCTTGTTGAAAAATACAGACCATATAGGCGATTTATTGCAAGAACTCCATCCCACTCCCGCCGTCTGCGGCCTGCCCAAAGAGGAGGCTTTCCGGTTTATTCCGGACAATGAAGGGTACGACCGCAGTTATTATTCCGGATTCACCGGCTGGCTGGACACAGAGGGGCATACCGATATCTACGTCAATCTGCGCTGCATGGAAATAAAGCCGGGTGAAGCCATCCTGTATGCAGGAGGAGGAATACTGGCTTCCTCGGAAGTAGAATCGGAATGGATGGAAACGGGAGACAAGATGAATACGATGCGGAGCATCCTTCATCCTGACTTTATAAATAAATAAATGGAAACAATTAAAGTAGAAGAATAATGTATTCAGACAAAAAGAACATACTTCAGTTGGTGGCACTTCTCAAAGCGCACGGTGTGCGGAAAATAGTGCTTTGTCCCGGCAGCCGTAATGCTGCCATCGTACATACTCTGGCCAATATAGAGGACTTCACTTGTTATTCTGTAACCGATGAACGCAGTGCCGGTTTTTTTGCCATCGGCCTATCTTTACAAGGGGGAGGCCCTGCCGCAGTATGCTGCACTTCCGGTTCGGCCCTGCTGAACCTGCACCCTGCCGTAGCCGAAGCCTTTTACCAACAAGTACCTCTGATTGTCATTTCCGCCGACCGCCCCGCTGCCTGGATAGGACAAATGGACGGACAAACCCTGCCCCAGCCCCATGTGTTCGGAACGTTAGTCAAGATGTCTGTCAACCTGCCCGAAGTACATACTGAGGAAGACGAATGGTTTTGCAACCGCCTTATCAACGAAGCCATACTGGAAACCACCCACCACGGCAAAGGGCCTGTACATATCAATGTACCATTTCCGAACCCATTTACCGCTTCACCGCCAAAACACTTCCCGAAGTACGTGTCATCACCCGTTATCAGGGACTGAGCGTGTACGACCGTGACTATAAGGAACTGATCGAACGGCTGAACAAGTACAACAAGCGCATGGTTGTGGTAGGCCAGATGAATCTGATTTACCTGTTCGAGAAAAAATATGTGAAACCGCTTTATAAACATTTCGCCTGGCTGACGGAACATCTGGCAACCAGACCATCCCCGCATTCCTATCAAGAATTTCGACGCCGCCGTTTATTCCATGACACCGGAACGCCAGGAAGACATGGCCCCCGAAATACTGATTACCTACGGCGGACACATCGTATCCAAACAATTGAAGAAATACCTGCGCAATCATCCCCGCGCGAACACTGGCATGTTGCCGCCGACGGGAAGATAGCCGATTTATACGGTTGCCTGACCACCGTCATCGAGATGGATCCGTTTGAGTTCTTGGAAAAATAGCTTTCCTGCTGGACAACAAACCTACATTATCCGCTGATGTGGAAAGACTATTGCAAAACCTACCGATGCCGGACCTTGCTTATTCCGAAATCTCCGTTATCGGAAAACTCATCCGGCACTGCCCGAACCTGTGCCCTGCATCTGGCAAACAGCTCCACCGTGCGCTATGCACAGTTATTTACAGTTCCTCCCCAGGTGGAAATCTGTTGCAACCGGGGAGTGAACGGCATAGAGGCTCCCTGTCCACCGCCATCGGTTATGCCGCCGCTTCCAGCAAGCTGAATTTCATCATCATAGGCGACTTGAGCTTCTTCTATGACATGAACGCACTGTGGAATCAAAATTACGGTGCCAACATCCGCATCCTGTTACTGAATAACGAAGGAGGAGAAATATTCCACACCCTGCCTGGAATGGACAAATCAAGCCGTTCCAGGGAGTTTATCACAGCCGAGCATTACACCACCGCCAAAGGCTGGGCGGAAGAACGCGGCTTTATTTACATGAAAGTGACCGGAGAAGAAGAGCTGGAAGAAGCGATGCAGCCATTCACCTCACCCGAGACACGGATGCAACCCATGCTGCTGGAGGTGTTTACCGACAAGGAAAAAGACACCACCCTGTTAAGAGAATATTATCACGGACTTAAAAATAAAAATGAATAATGGAAACAAGAGAATGGAAAACCATCAAAGAATATCAGGATATTCTGTTTGACTTTTACAACGGAATAGCGAAAATCACCATCAACCGTCCGCGTTACCGCAACGCGTTCACCCCCACCACCACTTCGGAAATCAGCGACGCCTGTATTACTGCCGCGAGTGCCAGGATATCAATGTAGTGGTTCTGACCGGAGCAGGCGACAAAGCCTTCTGCAGCGGGGGAGATATGCACGTAAAGGGGCATGGCGGCTATATCGGCACAGATGGAGTTCCCCGTCTGAATGTGCTGGACGTACAAAAGCAAATCCGGTCACTGCCTAAACCGGTCATCGCATGGTAAACGGTTACGCCATCGGCGGCGGTCATGTGCTGCATGTGGTATGCGATCTGACCATTGCCTCAGAGAATGCCATTTTCGGACAGACAGGTCCCAAGGTAGCAGCTTCGACGCCGGATTCGGCTCTTCCTATCTGGCACGCATCGTAGCAGAAGAAAGCCCGTGAAATATGGTTCCTTTGCCGTCAATACTCCGCACAGGAAGCACTGGAAATGGGATTGGTCAATACAGTCGTTCCTTTCTACCGCCTGGAAGACGAAACCGTGGCATGGGCAGAAAAGATGATGGAGCACAGCCCGCTCGCTCTTCGTATGATCAAAGCCGGACTGAATGCCGAACTGGACGGACAAGCCGGCATACAAGAACTTGCCGGAGATGCCACCATGCTGTATTACATGACAGAGGAAGCACAGGAAGGAGGAAAGGCATTTTTGGAAAAACGCAAGCCACGGTTCCAGGATTATCCGAAGTTCCCATAATCAGTGGTTCATTTTTCCGGTGGAGGACAACCCAATAGTCCTCCTTGCTTCCCATTAACCACTAATCACTAATAAGAATGTTCCAAACCCGAATTATAAAAAAACAATTACACTTCAAGCAACCGGCAGGTACTTCCAGAGGAGTATATACCACCCGGAATGTATGGTACATCCTCCTCACCGACACCGGCAGCCGCCACTATGGCGTGGGTGAATGTGCCCCTCTCCCTGCCCTGAGTTGTGACGATATCCCCTCATACGACGAGGTGTTGGCCACTGCCTGCAAGAACCTGGAAAAGAACGGGGAAATAGACCGGGAAGCCTTGCTTCCCTATCCGTCCATCCTGTTCGGAATGGAAACCGCCCTGCTGCATTTCCGGGCACGCAGCCTGCAATTCTGGCACACCCCGTTCAGCAAAGGCAAAGAGGGCATCCCCATCAACGGACTCATCTGGATGGGAAACTTGACGAGATGTACCGGCGCATCGGGGAAAAGATGCAGCAAGGCTTCCGCTGCATCAAACTCAAAATAGGCGCCATCGACTTTGAAAAGGAACTGGAGCTGCTGGCGCACATCCGCCGGCATTTCACCCCAGCCCAAATCGAACTGCGTGTAGATGCCAACGGTGCTTTCTCTCCTGCCGATGCCCTCGAAAAGTTACATCGTCTTTCCGAATTCCAGCTCCATTCCATCGAACAGCCCATCCGTGCGGGGCAATGGAATGAAATGGCCCGGCTCTGTGCCGCCACCCCCTTTCCCATTGCACTGGATGAAGAGCTGATAGGCATCAACCGGCGCGACCGGAAAATAGAATTGCTGGAAACCATCCGTCCTCAGTACATTATCCTGAAACCTTCTCTGCACGGAGGAATCAGCGGCTCCGAAGAATGGATGGAACTGGCGGCTGAAAGAGGCATCGGCTCATGGGTCACTTCCGCTCTGGAGTCCAATATCGGACTGAATGCCATCGCACAATGGTGTGCCACCTTGCAGCCCGCCCTCCCCCAAGGACTAGGTACCGGCTTGCTGTTTACCGACAATATAGACTATCCGCTTCACATCGAAGGGGACTGCCTTTGGTTCCACCCCGAAGAACAAGAACCCGACTTACTAAACTGGCTGAAACAATGACAAAATTCTGCACCAATAGAAACAAACAGACCATTCTGATAGAAAGCATCCCCTACTCCAACTGGGAAATTGAAATGGTAAGAATGAATATCCCTGCCGACAACCGAAGCTTCCGGCAGGAACTTTTCTCCTTTCTTTCCGAATGGTTTGACCCGGCAGACACCCTGCCGTACATACTTCAGGCTCCACCGGCAAACCCAAGGAACTGTATGTAGAAAAAGAACGCATGATGGAAAGCGCCTGCCTCACCTGTTCCTTCCTCGGACTGCAAAAAGAAGATTCCGCCCTGCTTTGTATGCCCTTGCAATACATTGCCGGAAAAATGGTGGTAATACGTGCCTTGGTAGCGGGACTGGACTTGCTGCCTGTCACCCCCTCCGGACATCCTTTAAAAGACCTGACAAAAGCACCCGTCTTTGCCGCCATGATCCCCATGCAAGTCTATAACTCACTGCAAGTTCCCGAAGAGAAAGCGATATTGCAACAAATCAGACACCTCATTATCGGAGGCGGTCCTATCGACTCCCAACTGAACGCTGCGTTAAAAGATTTCCCCCATGCCGTATGGTCTACCTACGGCATGACCGAAACCTTGTCACACATTGCCCTACGCAGACTGAACGGTCCTGAAGCTTCAGACTGGTACACCCCTTTCGAGAGCATACAGATCCGTCTGAGTAAAGAAAACACCTTGGTGATATACGCTCCCGAAATTTGCGAAAAAGAACTGGTGACCAATGACATAGCCGAGATAAACGGACAGAACCAATTCCGCATTCTAGGCAGAAAAGACAACACGATCAATACAGGAGGAGTAAAAGTGCAGATAGAACAAGTAGAGGCCGCATTGAAAGAACACCTGTCCGTTCCTTTCCTGATCACCTCCGCCCCCGACGAAAAATTCGGAGAAATCATTGTACTGCTTGCCGAAGGACAACTGCCCGACGACATAGAACAGACCTGCACACATCAATTACCTCCCTACTGGCGTCCCAAACGTTTTGTTCCGGTATTCAAACTTCCCCTGACAGAAACCGGGAAACCCGACCGTGCCATAGCCAAATTACTGGCGCAAAAATAACTCCGATCCATTCATAAAGGGTGAATTCAAAAACCAATCAAACGGTCTTTTTGAATTCACCCTTCTTTCTGTAAAAAAGAATAATTTTCCGTGTTCTCCTACAACTTACGGAAAGCTCAAATTGTTTTCCTATCAGTATATTAAAAAAATCAAATACACGTAGTTTTTTTCCGTTTTATTTTCCCTTATGTCCACTACTCCCGGTGGAATGTATCATTAAATTCTAATTTTGTGAAGCTAGATTTGATACAAAGTATGTTATATAATAACCCAAAACCACAGGATACCAAAGAAGGACTGTCCGACCAAGATTTCAGTATTTATATGGATGCGCACACAGTGCCTTTCAGCAAATACCCCTCTTATATGCCGGCAGGAGTTTTGGGTATATGTACCGAAGGAAATGCCGAGATCCAGGTTGGCCTCCGGAAATATGTTATTTGCGCAAACGACATTCTTATTTTCATGCCGGGATTCCTGGTTTCATTTATAAAATCCAGCCCGACTTTCACCATCGACTATTGTACTTTTTCAAATGTCCTTTTTTATGACGTGATCAATGGAAGTATCAAACGTTTTCCGACCGGTTTTCATACCTACACCCAGACCCACTGCGTCTATTCGCTATCCCAAGAGAAAGCGGAACTGTTCTCCATCTATTTCCGGTTATTATACAACAGAGCCACTTCGCCAACTTATTTATTTACAAAAGAATCTATTACCAATCTGCTGAAATTACCTTTTCTGGAACTTTATGCAGACTATTACAGCACGGTAAAAGAACATAAAGTCACCACCTTGCATAAAGAAGAAATCGGATACTTTTTTCTGGATTTGCTGTTAAAGCATTACAAAGAAAACAAAGAAGTGGCGTTCTATGCCGAAAAGTTGCATGTTTCCTCCAAATACCTGACTGAAGCCTTGACCCTGGTAAGCGGAAAATCCCCCAAAGAATGGATTATACATTATACCCTGCAAGAGATTTACGCACTATTGGAGAATCCATCCATCAGCATACAGGAAATCGTTCAAAGAACCCGGTTTGCCAATCTTGCCACCTTAAGACGTTTCTTCAAGCGGCATACCGGAACATCCCTGTTGCAATACCGGAAACAGGACTTATACAAAAATAATCAATAGGTACCTCAATAAAAAATCAGCCCGTTCCACACATTCTTCCGGAACGGCTGATCCCTCTATCTACCAAAACTTGTTGTTTTCCTTACTATACTCAAATCCGGCCGCCTTCAGTTTTTTCACCAACAGCTCCTTGTCTACATTCATATCATCACAAAGCTCGTCCAGCGAATGATAGCAGTCACGAAGTTTCATATTCACCATGCTGAAAAGCATCATCGGGTCATCAGGTAATTCCATATCAATATCTCCTTTTTAAAAATCGGATGCAAAGTTACAAAACTTTTCATAATGATACGTATTCCATCGCCAAATATCGGTTTGACAAAAAAGTTATCCCCTGCTTTTTATCCTATCAGTCCGTCAGCTTCACCGTTTCCATCTTCCCCGGAACCAAAGTAAGACGCGCCGTTCCATCCCTGTCTATCTCCACTTCCATATACTGGGCCCGGATAATGATCCTTCCGTCTACAGCCAGTACCCCCCACTGGCAGGAGCTGTCCTGATAGGCGCAATAACCACCCACCGGATGCAATATCCTCCGATAGACAGGTGGAATCAAAATCCGCTCCGCTGTCCTCAGCCCCCATTTCACTCCTATTTGAAAAGGTACGGCCTCCACACTCCTGCTGATTATACGCTGCCGTTTCCGTTCATACTCGCACTTCTCCTCACGCAAGCGTTTCTCCACACGCTCGTCCGCCTGTCTTCGGAGCAATGCCACCGCCTCATCAAAATCCTCACTCCGGTCCGACGGACGGTTACAGGCCACATAACGCTTTCCATGCCCTTTCTCCACATGATAATACCGTCCCTCCTCATCCATCACCACAATACTTTGATCCGGCAACCATCCGCTCAGGTAATAAGCACGCTCCTCATCCCCCTCCAACAGACAAACCTGCGGTTCACAACAAAAGCCTCCATCTTCCATGCGGCGGCATCGAGAAGGCACTCTGCCATCGTACATCTTCACATAAAACCCCATCCACACGATGGACGAAGAAGGCAACCCGCATGTATTGGCATACACCTGCCTTGTCCTGCTGTAATAAGTACGGTTCGCCTGTAACAATTCTATGCTCCCGTATCTGAGGACACGCGGGCGGACAGAATAACACCGGCCGTTCCGTAAATCCACATAAGACACCGAATTCCCGGCATGACGGACTTGCAACAAATCATCTTTCAGAAACCTCACCTCACGGCAATGCCCCGGTTCGGCCACCAAAGCCCCCGTATCATCCAGTACCCAGACACACCCGTTCCGAAGCCTCCCCACGGCAAAACGTCCTTTGATACTCAAAATCTCTTTAAACGAAGCGTCCGGCAGCATCTCATCTCCCTTTTCCAATCCCCAAAGACCTGTTTCCTTATCTACAAATGCCCTCAGCCTGCATGACGGTGACCGCTCCTTCTCATCCGGCAAAGCCTGCTCTCTGATGGAAGAAAGCAAACGCCCGTGCTCCATAACCACCACCAAGTCCCCACCGGCTTCAGCCGGCCTTTCCACCACCGGAAAAGCGGTAACGGAAGCATCACAGTTCATCCGTCCGGGCAAACTCCCCTTTCCCGCCATCCGTCCCCGGAACATAGCATCCCAGTTCCATCGCTGTGTAGGAAGCCCGAAAATGCGGTACAGCCCCACATTGTCTATCAGCATACACGCCTCCTTGCCCTCCGATCTCCGCAATCCGCGCCCTACCTGCTGCAAATATTTAGCCAGTGACAAAGTAGGACGGGCCAGTTGTACAAACTCCACATCGGGACAGTCGAACCCCTCGCTGAATACATCCACATTCACCAGCACCTCGATTTTTCCATGTCTGAACTCCTCCACCATCCGCTTACGCTCCATAGCAGGAGTCTTGCTGTCCACAGCCACCGCATTCACTCCCCGCCTGCTGTAATACTCCGCTATCCGCCGGGCATGTTCAATGCTGATGGCATACACCATCCCCTTCTTGCCGGAAGCAAACTGCCTGACACTGCGGTACAGGCGCTCGATACCGGGACGCCTGTTCAGTACCGCATCCATCTCTTTCACCTGATAATCCCCATCGGCCCCCCGTTTCTCCAGACCGTCAATGAGCCGCTGCTCCTCGCTGCCGGGACGGATGGATACATAATCGAACACAGACAACACGCCTTTTTCAATAAACTCGGCAATACTCCACGAAGTAACCAGTACCTCGAACAGTTCCGTAAACCCCCTACGGTTCAGGCGGCAAGGTGTGGCAGTCACACCCAGTTTCTTTGCGGCAGGATAACGCTTCCACATCTCCGTGTAAGAAGCGGCCAAGGCATGATGAGCCTCGTCTATCACAATCAGTCCCGGAGCATCACCCGCCTCATTCCAGTGCCGGGACAGCCATTGGACAGACATCACCCTGACCGGAGTATCCTCCCTCCGGATACCATATTTAGCCAGCGTTTCCTCCATTTGCGCCACCAGTTCCCTACGATGGGCAATAAGCATACCCCGCTGCCGGCAGAAGACACGAACTCACTGACCACAGATGCCAGCAAATGTGTCTTGCCCGTACCGGTAGGCATCTGCACCATCACACTCCGGTGAGCTTTCCACGCTTCCATCAGACGTGTTTTCATCTCTATCTGATAATCCCGCAACATAAATAATTTGCCGATTTGCTAACGTGCCAATGGAGTAAGAGGATAACTGAAAAAATTATTTACTAGCCAGCATATTATTAATCTGCGCCCGTATATTGGCTATCGTACCGCCCGACACAAGCCGTTTGGCAAAAGGTAGCAACGACTTGATGAAAGCCGCTTTCACCACCGTGTGTTTGTCTACATTCCTACAGTTCTCATCGGCCAGCATCTTTCCTACCACCACCGCCAGTTCGCGTGCCGTGGTACACTCTCCCAAAGTATCTTGTAAGCCCTCATCACCTTTATATCGTATATAGACCGATACGTAAAATTCATCATCCGACAGTTCCGCCGGCTCCTGTGCCGGCTTCTCATCCGTCACACTTTCTGTACTCTCCGTTTTCTCAGAATCTTCCGGTTGGTCGGCGGCCTCATCACCCCGGTCGCCATAAAAGTTCTGAATGGCGGAAGACGCCACAGGGGCAATCAGATTGTTTCCGCCATAAATATTTATCATCATATCAGGTTTTTCATTCATATACTATTTCTTTTCTCTATTCTTTAATTATTATCAACAGATCGTTAATCAAAATCCATATTTTATCAATATATAATCAATAGCATGCACCAATAGTAAACAGATAGTAAACGGTTATGAACCGATTTCCATACGTCATTCCCTACCCGTATATTTGTGCAGATAAATCAAAATCAATTTCTTTTATGAAAGAATACATCATGTCATTTTTCAATGCACCCGTCACCAATAAAATACCCACATGTATATGCAGTGTGGCAGGGCTTCATACCTACATCAGCACCAATCCGCAACTGGAAGAACTGACGCGTAAAGTCAGAGCCGGACTCGGAGACAAGCAAGTGTTCCGAAAGAATAAACAGACCCTTTTACCGTATGTCACTCCGGCAGGTATCTTCTCTTACTGCAAAGAGCAATGCATGCAAGTTCCTTCGGGCCTCTTTGTCATAGATATTGACGAACTGGCTTCCACCGAAGAAGCGGCAATGTGGCGCGACCGCCTCTTTGCCGATGAAGTGCTGCACCCCGTACTTTCCTTTGTCAGCCCCGGAAACCAGGGAGTAAAACTGTTTATCCCTTACCGCATAAACCCTTTCCTGAGCGTGGAAGAATCCTTCGACAATGCCCTGCACACCGCATGGGAGTATCTGGAATGGAAATACGAGCTGAAAGTGGACAGGGCCAATGCCGACTTGTCCAGAGCCTGTTTTCTGTCGCACGACGGAGAAGCGAAAATCAATAACCATAAATATTAAAAAATGAACGATTCTATTTCTATCTTGGAACAGCTGGTAACAGCCATCGAACAAGCGGGAGTCAATGTGGCCCCCACATATCAGGAATATATGCCGCTGGCCTTTGCCATAGCCAACAGTTGCGGAGAAGAAGGACGCACCCGGTTCCACCGCATCTGCCGCATATCCGAAAAGTACCACCACGATGAAGCAGACAAACTGTACGGACATGCCCTGACCAAAGGAACAGGCAGAAATTCCATGGGAACCGTCTTCCATCTGGCAGAGGTGGCCGGGGTGAAAATGGACCCGAAACTTGCAAACTTGCAGAACTTGCAGTCTCTCCACACCCACACACGTGCGCGCGTATCCTATAATGCCCATCCGGATGCTTCCGACGGGACTCCGCCCGATGCCGTTTTCACGGACCCAGCCTCCCCCCTGTCCGACGGCGTGTCCAAGACCATCCTCCCTGCCCGACTTCCCTATTTCCCCGACTACCGCTGGCCCGCCTTCCTGCAAGGAATCATAGACTGCGGTAACTCTCCCGCCCAACGGGATATCCTGCTGCTGGGTGCGGCAACCGTGCTGGGAAGCACCCTCAACAAACTGGTAAGTTTTGTGTACGGACGAAAGCACAAGTATCCCTGTCTGCAAGTATTCGTCACCGCGCCTCCCGCTTCCGGCAAAGGTGCGCTGACCTGGGTACGCCGTTTGGCAGAACCCATACACAACGCGCTGCTGGACACCTACCGGGAAAAAATAAAGACCTACCGCATGGAAAAGACCAAATGGGACACTTTGGGGAAGGAAAAGGCAAATACCCCGAACCCGAACAGCCCAGCTGAAAATGCTCCTCATAGCCGGCGACAATACCGGTACAGGCATACAGGAAAACCTGATGGACTCCGGAGGCGTAGGACTGATATGCGAAACCGAGGCCGACACCGTGAGCACCGCCATTGGAGGCGACCACGGACACTGGAGCGACCTCCTCCGGAAATGTTTCGACCATGACCGGCTGGCCTACAACCGGCGCACCAATCACGAATACCGCGAATGTAACGTCACGTTCCTCTGCGTACTTCTCAGCGGCACGCCTGCACAAATCAAGCCCCTTATCCCATCGGCCGAAAACGGATTGTTCTCTCGCCAGCTGTTCTACTATATGCCTGCCATTGAAGAATGGGAAGACCAGTTCAACGAAGCGGATACAGACTATGACTCCCGTTTCCTGGAATGGGGGGCACAATGGAAAGAAGTGCTGGACGCCATCACCGCTTCGGTGAGCAACATCAACATGAAGCTCACCCACGAGCAAAAAGAGATATTCAACTTCCACTTTGCCCGCGTATTCGGACGAGCCTCCGCCATTCACGGCAACCAGATGAAAAGCGCCGTAACCCGTATTGCCATCAATATCTTCCGCATCATAAGCATTATCGCCCTGCTGCGCTCTCTGGAATCCCTGCTGCCGGGAGGCGAAAGGAGCGGTGAACCACAGGAAAATATCGTGCGTACCCTGCTGAACTGTCCCGGACTGACCCCGTCGGCCCATATTCCACAAGAAAACATAGCAGACGGAATCGTACCGCAATTCAACCTCTCCATCCGCACCGACGACTTTTATGCCGTGCTGGCCCTGGTGGAACCTCTGTACGCCATGCATGCCACATTCTCTCGCTCCTGCCCGCAGGAACCCCCACCGCACCATCGGCGAACATGACTCCCGAAACCCTGTTCGACTGCCTTCCCCTGCGCTTCACCCGCAACGAAGCCATCGACAAAGGAGAACAGGTAGGAGTTCCGGCAGGCTCGGTGGACTCGCTGCTGAAACGTATGACCGAACGCGGACAGCTGGTCAAAGTGGGGCGTGGCGAATACGAATTCAACGCGCGCATGCACACACGTACGTGTGTGGGTGTGAGAGAGAGTGCAAGTTCTGCAAGTTTGCAAGATTCCTGAATTTAAAATGTATAAATATGAAAGATTTCCTTTATTTCCCATCCATGACAAAAGGTAGCCTGGCTCTGCTCTATTTTCCCGGTTCAAATCCCCGGATAGCCACCCGGCATCTGATGAGGTGGATAAACGGCTGTCCCCCTTTGATGGAAGAGTTATCCGCAACGGGTTACCATACCTCGCAAAAAGTCTTCACGAGCCGCCAGGTGACACTGATCAACCGGCATCTGGGCAGCCCCGGATAGCCCTGCAAGCTCTTTGGAACAGGATGAAAGCCATAAAGTGCCACAAGGTGTCATAAAGCGTCAGCACGCATTTCACAGTACCTATCTTTGCAATGTCAACAATGAGGGAGCCGATACGTTACTAACCTTCGGCCTAGCATGTTACTAACATGTAACCCCATACGTTACTAACCTTCAGCCTTACACGTTACCTACGTGCAATCCGCAAGAAAAGTAAGTATTCTCCCTCTTCACTGACGAAATTCATTTTTTATTTTTCATCTCTTAAAACCCTATTTATCATGATCAACTACAGCACCTGCATGCGTGGTAACCCCACCGACAAAGACGCGGCCAAGAAGGCGTATGCCAACGCCCAGTACTCACAAGTAATGACACTGGACAAGTTCTGTTACCACATTGCCAGCCACGGATGTGTATACTCGCGCGCCGATATCCAAGCCATCCTTATTCTTGCCGTGGACTGCCTGCGCGAGCAGTTGTTGAACGGACAGCAGATACAGATGGGCGATCTGGCGTATTTTCGAACAGTATCCGAAGCCTCGGCGCCCATTCGATGGCAGAGTTCACTGTGGAGAACATCACCGAGGTGAACGTACTGTGGCTCCGGGCGTCCGTTTCAACAACCTGCGCCAAGATGCCGAATTCCAACTGGTTCCCACGCGCAAGGCAGCCGCCGAAGTAGTGAAGGCATTGAAGGCCGGAAAGACTACGGTAGACCTGACGGGCAATTCTTCTGCCGCCGGCATTGCCGCTGACGACGCTGACGCCTCCCGCATTCCAGCCGCCTCCGGCGAACCGGCAGACGAAAATAGCTGACCGGCTTGTTCCGCTCCACAGAGATAGCATGATGTGATTATGGAACACGGGCGACACGGACTCTTCTTTCACTCCCCCGTGTCCGTCCGCCAGTTCCGTAACCTCCTTTTGTTCCATTCGCATTTTAAACTGACAAAAACAGATATTTCCATGAATGAATCCAACCACGAATCCAAGAAAATCACCTGGACACAAATCCTCCGGGCAGTTATCCAGGCAGCCATCGCGGCACTCACCGCTTTGGGCATTACCAGTTGCGCATCCCTCATCTAAAGAACAAACACAACATTTTCCAATTCTCAATTTATTATGATACAAGAAACATTCCCAATGATAATCGGTGAGGAAGAAATGAAAAACGAACGCCAACTCCTCACCGTAGAGGACGGACCGCTGATGCAAGGACGCGAATCAGTGCGATACCTCATCCTCCACTGTAGCGCCACACGTTGTGACAAAGACTATACTGCCGAGCAATTACTTCGTGACCATAAGACCCGTGGTTTCCGGACTGTAGGTTACCACTTCTATATCCGTCGCGACGGCACCATCACCCAGCACCGCAAACTGCTGGAAGTGGGGGCACACTGCCGTCCCTGGAACCGTTGCAGCATCGGCATCTGCTACGAGGGCGGTCTGGATGCGGACGGACATCCGGCAGACACCCGGACCGCAGAGCAGACAGAACAGCTTACCTTGTTGCTGATGCGTCTGGCAAAGCTCTTTCCCGGTGCCCGGATAAGGGGACATAGGGATATGAGCGGAAGCATCCCGAAGGCTTGTCCGTGTTTTGACGCGGAAGGGGTGTTCGGATATTTGGAAAGGTAATTTCTTTTTCCAAGGTTTCCTTTTGCCAGTGTTCGTTTCTGCTCTCAAGTAGAGAGTGATACTACTGGCAGAGGGAATTTTTACTAAGATCATCCGGCCGGTACCGACACACCGAAACAGACTATCATATAGATAAAAATCCTTCCTGTTACGGGTTATTGTATAATCCGCGTTTATTTTTAAAGCTGAATAAACCTAATCGGATAATCTTCTTTATTATTAAAGCTCCGGGAACAAGCGCTCTCGTTCCCGGAGCTCCCCCTGCACTTTTCACAAAGGACAAGGGTTCTGATCTAACATTAGTGCCGGCTATGTTCCATTTCCGGCCGGCAGACGGAAATAACAGGCTGCAAAAACAAAGTTTTTTAACTGCTAAATTACTAAGGACTCATCGAGAAGGATCGTTAAGAACAGCCCGTTTTACTAATAGGCATTCTTCTCGCCACGGAAGACATTCGCCACCGTCCTGTACATGATGTAAAGGTCCAGACCGAAGCTCCAGTGCTCCAAATACCAGATATCACCACGGATACGGCCCTCCATGTCTTTTAGTTCCTTCGTTTCCCCACGGAAACCCGTAACCTGGCTCCATCCCGTTATACCCGGTTTCACAAAATGCCGCACCATATATTTATTGATCAGCCTTGAATATTCCTGCGTATGGAGAAGCATGTGAGGACGAGGCCCCACGATACTCATATCCCCCAACAGCACATTGATAAACTGGGGCAGCTCATCTATATTCGTCTTACGCATTATATTGCCCCAGCGCGTCTTGCGGGGATCATGCTCCGTGGCCTGTATCCTGTCGGCATCTGCATTTACTTTCATACTGCGGAACTTGTAACAATAAAACTCCCTGCCGTTCAGCCCGTTCCGTTTCTGGCGGAAGAACAGCGGGCCGGGCATGGTCAATCCGGTCACTATCGCCACCACAATCAGAATAACCGGAAAAAACGTACAAAGGAACACCGATGAGACTACTATGTCAAAGGTTCTTTTCAGCAGCGGTTCCCCGGCCAACTTAAGGGATCGGGCGAAGGCCCAGGTAAGGGACGTTCCCCATGATGTTGAACGACATACGGTGGTGGAGATAATTGCGCACATTGGGCACACTGAAGAAATGTATCAGATGGTTCTCGCAGTAATCAATCAGAGAAACGATGACCTCTCTGTCTTTTGAGGGCAGGCAGCAGAACAGGTAATGTACATAATCATGTTTCTCCAGATATTCCTGTACCTGCGCCGGCTGGCCCAAATACGGACATTCTACCGGAAAAGCAGGATTCGCCTGACCGTCAAAATAGCCCACGACCGAATAACCTGTATCTTCACTGCCCGACATCTCATGGTAGATTTCCAGGTTGTTGTCCGTACTTCCTACCAGTACTACAAAACGCGTATGTTTCTTGCTCATACGGTAAAGCCTGATGAGAAGACGAAGAGTGAAACGGAACGAAACAAGACACAGAAACAGGAGGAAAAGGTATTCCAGCATGAACAGGGAGGCTATATCCGCATACTTTCCTACAGAAAGGACCAGACCGCCCAGGAGGACAAACAGGAACATATTCTCGAACACACGTTTCCATATCTGAAGGGAATGCACTTTCCTCCGGTGAAGCACTACTCCTGAATGGATGGCGCAAAGGGCGTAACATAACATCAGTGTAAGCATGACTTGCAGAACGGTGGTTCCACCAACTGCAGGCTATCCCACTGCATCTCATTGGACAGCTTGCTGAAAAGCAGGAATAGCAGACCGCAAAGAAAGGTCTCGGTGACAATCACAAAGGTCTCGATCAAGTGGTTGTAGGATGCTAATTTGTCTTTCATAGTCATAGTAGTATGATTTAAAAATTATGATCATATATGTGGCTATCATTATCAACTCTCATACCTGTTTACTTCAAACAGATTTTGAAATAAAGTCCCGCACTCAGATATTTACCATCATTCAATTCTGCTATCAGATTAAAACGATCTTTCCAAACAGCATAGTTAAAACCTATATTAATGGTTCGTGCATCATATTCCGCCATCAAATTCAGTCCATTCAATATCTTATTTCCCAAAGAAGTATCAGGCAAACAACACCGAAAATTAACACCTAATGCAGGTCCTTCATAATTCAAGCCAGTAGCCCTGCTATAAATATAAGCCATATGAAGCCCTAATTCCCCCACATTCTGAAAATACAAATGTTTCGTTGCAGCCAGAAAAAAACGATTGAAATAATTATGAGTACCAGCTTCTTGATTAAAATTGATATTACCACCACCATTATTATCAAAACTTCCGGGATCATTGGCTCCCAATACAAGTTGAGGAGTCCATTCTTTCCACCAGCCTTCCTTCCATAAACGGAGTCTTCCTGAAAAATTACGGTCCTGATTACGAAATTTTCCCCAAGTCTGTTCAGGCCAATAATTACCTTTAACTCCCTTTACCAAGGTACAGGTATATGCTACTTCCAGCCAAGGAAAAATAGTCACATTTATATAGTAATTATATGTGTAGGTGTAATTTTTATTATTCCAATAAGTAGAAAGCGGATGCTTATCCAGCACATTACCGCCCAGCATAACAGTTTTGTCCTTCTGCATATCAGCAGTAGGCATATGCAATAGTCCACTAGTACCATATAATGCCTGTCCCTTCAATACAGTACAGAAACATAAACATAGAAAAGCTAAAAAAGAATTATGCATTGCGAAATTATAAGGGTTTGCTATCTTTGTACCATGAAAAGATTAGTTTCTCCCACAAAAAGCGTGCAGGAAAAAGTAAGGCAGCTTGTACATAACGTTTACGGGTATGCTTCTCTTTATACATACGATAGACAAAACGCAGATTCATACGATCTATCCATAGAGGGTAGTATTCAATCTCATTATTAGCAGTTTGGTGAATAAAACCACCACAGGTAAAACCAATACCCTGGAATCCGGCATTACGCACCTTTAGCAAAAAACGTTCTTGCATCAACGCCCCCATTCCTACAATAAGAAAATCAGGATTAACTTGTGTAATATGTTTCGCTTCCGCATCCATTTCTTGTTCCGAAACAAAATACCCATTACGACAACCCATAAACTTCAACTTTGGATACCGTTCCTTAAATATTTCAACAGCTTTTTCTACCTGTCTTGTTTTGACGCAACAATGTATAACATCTTTCCATTATTTTCGGCAAAACGGAATAATTCCGGTGCCATAGAAGTCATATCAAGCTTCGCCTTTTCACTGTTATTCCATATAATAATCTTATGGCAGCCACTAAGATGGAACCATCGGCAAAAATACCATCAAACTGTCCAAACAAATCTTTACGATCTAATGCCATCAAATAAGAAACAGGATTTAGAAATGTATATATTTTACCTTTATCCATGAAAAGATTATCAAGACCTCGTAGATTTGTTCGTAAGATATGACTAATTAAAATAGGTATCATAACACTTTCCTGTAAAGAATAAATAGTGTAACTTTTAAAATAGAGCACTATATTTTAGTGCTTACTTTCCTACACATTGCATCATAAAATAAGAATTGCATACTTTTATCATTGTTTTCTTCCCATATTTTGGTATGATTCAATATTTTTTTCCTAAAATCATCATCATCTATACCACGCTCTATTAACTTTGCTAAATGTTTCTCATCATCATGAATAATTGTTGTGAAATCTTTCTCTAGTATTAAATTGTCAACAATACATTCCTCCCAAAACAACCTGTTGTCAAACATTTCTTCTGGTATAGCTTTTCTTGTACCTACAAAAGGTATTCTCAACGATGACACCTCTGCAAGAACGATAGGAAATCCTTCAAATATACTAGATAAAACAAACAAATCAGCGTGAGCCATATATTTATAAGGATTCAAATTAAAAGGCAAGAATATAGTTCGTGAATAAACTCCCAAATCTTTAGCTAATTGTTTTAGTTCTTCCATATACTCTCCCTCCCCCATTAATACAAGATACACATTCCACCCACCTTTATTCAAATAAAGCGAAAATGCCTTCAGTAGTTTCCATTGCGCTTTCTGTTCTGAAAACCTCCCTATATTCATTATATATTTTTTATCTGGGCAGAAAACAAAATCATCAATCCACATTGAGATTTAATCTTAATATCTTTGCTATTAACATAATTATTAATGACATTTATATTTTCACTCCGAACCCCAAAAGAAACGATCAAATCATCTTTCACTTGTTTTGAAACAGCTACTACGTTATTACACTTGTTATACATCCACCTTATCATACAATAAGTTAACTTCTGTACTATGCCCAACTTAATTTTCGTATATTGAAGAGAAAGTACATTATGCACCGAAACAACCTTTACAGCAGAAGTAGGCACAAGAATCGTCAGTAGATTACTTTTTTCAAGAAAAGAAAAAATGACATCCGGTTTTATATCTGCAATCAATTTTTTTAGTCTAAAAATAGATTAAATTGTTGTAACGTTTTCTTTATCAAATTATTTTCGTCATTACAAGACCCATAAAATACATCTACATTCTCTGTCCACTTGCTTTGTCCACTATAACCTGAAAGCACAAAACATAAGGCACATGTCCATTCTGTTTCAAATAGTGGTAGTAATCAATCAAAATACGTTCCGCGCCTCCAGTAGCTATATGATCTATTACTAAAATGTATTTCATCATTCTTTGAG
>ENA-OQAS01000240-OQAS01000240.1-human-gut-metagenome-genome-assembly--contig:-NODE-240-length-29402-cov-2.399249_pt1 | contig 29402 bp, 44 predicted proteins | sample MGYA00242733_ERZ504523 | MGnify/ENA primary metagenome ERZ504523 (study PRJEB26092, sample SAMD00036239) | human gut metagenome | host: Homo sapiens | study: EMG produced TPA metagenomics assembly of...
CGGCTGCAAAGAATAAATGCAAATAAACGCAAGTCTGACTGATTCGAAGCTTAAGCATAAACGGATCACCAGATAGCCTGTGATCCCGGCCACGATCATTCCAAGAACATAAATAAATCCCTGGCCAACAGTCATATGAACAGAAGTGAACTCTCCCATCTCCACAAAAAAAGCTCCCACCACAGCCGGAATGCTCATCAGCAACGAATATTTCACTGCAAACTTCCGTCCGAGACCGCAGAAAAGTCCTGCACTCATGGTAAGTCCAAGCCTGGAAAGTCCCGGAAACACGGAAAGGCCCTGACAGATACCCATCCACATAGCATCTCCAAAACTGGTTTCTCTTGTTCCCTTGCTGCCATTGACATTACTGTAGTCCACAACAAGGAGAATCACACCTGTAAGAAGGATCCCGATCCCGGAAAACATGTGTGAGGATGCGCTTCGCACAACAAGTCGTTTGCACTGATATCCGATCAGGACTGTAGGAATGGTGGATACCATGATCAGGGCGGTAAGCTTCCGATAAGTTCCGCTTATGATCTTTGCATAGGTAAGCTCTTTCCCAGTCCTACGGTTATAGAGAAAAATATTGGCATTTCCGATCAGATCCAGTATCATTCCGATCAGCTCGATCCCGATTTTCTTGATGTCCTTCAGAAAAACAAGGATCAGAGCTATCATAGTTCCCAGATGGAGCATCACTTCAAAAAGCACACCGGAACCTCTGGTACCGCCCAAAAGATCCTGCACTCCACAGAGATGTCCGAAGCTGCTCACCGGCAGAAATTCGGTGATTCCCTGAATGATTCCCAATATAATCGCATGTATCACTGACATAATGATATTTCCTTTTCTTAAATTTTTTCCAACACATTATAGCATAACTGAGTAAAACTTACAATCTTCACTTGGCAAAAGTTTCAAACAAATGTTCTTTTTTGATCTGCAGGAAAAAATCTCCGCTCGCATCAGAAAACACAGTCGGAGGATCTGTTTATAAACAGACTTTCTGCTTATTTATTTTTCAGATATTCGTCGATACCTTTTGCACCAGCTTTACCTGCACCCATGGCAAGGATTACGGTAGCTGCACCTGTAACGGCATCACCACCGGCATATACGCCGTCCTTGGATGTCTTACCGGTTTCTTCCTCGGCAACGATACATCTTCTCTTGTTGATGTCAAGGCCCTTGGTTGTGGAAGAGATCAGCGGGTTCGGTGAAGTACCAAGAGACATGATAACAGTATCTACATCCATATCATACTCGGAACCAGGAATCTCTACCGGACGTCTTCTTCCGGATGCATCCGGCTCACCAAGCTCCATCTTGACAACCTTCATACCGTTTACGTGGCCGTTCTCATCAACGAGGATCTCCTTCGGATTTGTAAGAAGATCAAAGATGATGCCCTCTTCCTTAGCGTGATGAACTTCCTCTGCTCGTGCAGGAAGCTCTGCCTCACTTCTTCTGTATACGATATGTACCTCAGCGCCAAGTCTCAGAGCTGTTCTTGCAGCATCCATGGCAACGTTACCACCGCCAACAACTGCAACCTTTTTGCCTGCTGCGATCGGTGTATCGTAGGAATCATCGAATGCTTTCATGAGGTTGCTTCTTGTCAGGTACTCGTTTGCGGAGAATACACCGCTTGCATTCTCACCAGGAATACCCATGAACATCGGAAGTCCTGCACCGGAACCGATGAATACAGCCTCAAATCCCTCGTCCTCGATCAGCTGATCGATGGTAGTGGATTTACCGATGACAACGTTGTCTCGAATTTAACGCCAAGCTCTTTGACCTTCTCGATCTCTTTCTTGACAACCTTCTGCTTCGGAAGACGGAACTCCGGAATACCGTAAACAAGAACACCGCCAAGCTCATGAAGAGCCTCGAATACAGTTACATCGTATCCTGCCTTTGCAAGGTCACCTGCACAGGTAAGTCCGGAAGGACCGGAACCGATCACTGCAACCTTATGTCCGTTCTTAACCTCTGCTCCTGCAGGTTTGATATCATGCTCCAGAGCATAGTCTGCAACGAATCTCTCCAGCTTACCGATAGAAACAGCCTCGCCCTTCTTACCGCGGATACACTGTCCCTCACACTGGGATTCCTGCGGACATACACGGCCACAGATAGCCGGAAGTGCGGAAGATAAACCGATCACCTTGTAAGCCTCTTCCATGTTGCCCTCTTTGATGTGCTCGATAAATCCCGGAATATCGATGGATACCGGACATCCCTCTACACATTTCGGTTTTTTGCACCCGAGACATCTCTGTGCTTCTTCCATTGCTTCTTCCTGGTTATATCCAAGACATACTTCCTCGAAGTTTGTCGCACGTACCTTCGGATCCTGTTCTCTTACAGGAACTTTTTTAACATTTTTGCATCTGCCATTAGTTGTCACCTCCGCAATGTCCGCATCCACCGTGGTGGGTATCGCCTTCCTGAAGCTTCAGTAATGCACGGCCCTCCTGGGTCTTATACATCTGACTTCTCTTCATAGCCTGATCGAAATCAACGAGATGTCCGTCAAACTCCGGTCCGTCTACGCAGCAAATTTGATCTCATCACCGACCTGGAGACGACAAGCGCCGCACATACCGGTTCCGTCAACCATGATCGGGTTCATGCTGACAATTGTGTGGATACCAAGCTTCTTGGTAAGAAGACAGACAAATTTCATCATGATCATCGGTCCGATCGCTACACAGACGTCATAATGCTTGCCCTCATTTGTCACAAGATCCTCAAGAGTCTTTGTTACCATACCGGAACGGCCATAGGAACCGTCATCTGTTGTAACATAAAGATTGGAAACAGCGCCAAGCTCTTTCTCAAGGATAACCATATCCTTAGTCTTGGAACCAAGGATAACATCAGCTGTGATGCCGTGCTCATGGAGCCATTTAACCTGCGGATAAACAGGTGCGGTACCGACACCACCGGCTACGAATACCATTTTTTTCTTCTTAAGTTCTTCGATATCCTCATGGACGAACTCAGACGGACATCCCAGAGGTCCTACGAAATCACGGAATGAATCTCCCTCTTTCAGTGCGGACATCTTAATGGTAGATGCTCCGATCTCCTGGAATACGATGGTGACTGTACCAGCCTCGCGATCGTAATCGCAGATGGTAAGCGGGATCCTCTCTCCCTTTTCGTCAAGTTTAACAATGATAAATTGTCCTGGCAGACAATGGCTTGCCACACGTGGTGCATGCACAACCATAAGATGGATCTTAGCTGCCAGCGTTTCAGCTTTTAAAACCTTATACATGGTCTTCCTCCTCGCGCAAATTATAAACCTTTATTAATAATACGCTAAAAATCAGCATATGACAAGAGTAGATTTACAATTTCTGTCAAAATTCTTTACCACAGCACAGCGCAACCATATTAGTCTTATGCAACTAACATCATCAAAAACCACATACAAAACTGGTTATTTCTGCGATTTTTTCCTTTCGATGAGGGTATACAATCGGTCCAGCGCCTCCCGGATCCCTCCTACTTCATCGATGAGCTTCCTTTACCGCTTCCTCCCCTTCCAGCATAGTCCCTACATCTTTTACAAGCTGGGAGGTATCCAGCATCAGCTCCTCCATCCGTTCTGCCGTGATATGTGAATGTCCGGATACAAAGGCAATGATCCGGTCCTGGATTTTTTCCATATTGCGGTAAGACTGCGCCACGCCAATAAACATTCCGTTCTGACGCACCGGATGGACACCATGTAGCACTTGGCACGATAAAGGAATAATCTGCTGATACCGCCATGGGTACACCTATGGAATGTCCCCCGCCCAGCACCAGGGAAACCGTAGGGATACTCAGAGACGCGATCATCTCCGCAATGGCAAGCCCTGCCTCCACATCTCCTCCTACCGTATTTAAAAGGATAAGAAGTCCCTCGATCTCTTCATCATCCTCAATGAGAGCCAGCTTTGGCAGTACATGCTCATATTTGGTTGTCTTGCTGTGAGACGGCGCGGATTCATGGCCTTCGATCTCCCCGATCACCGTCAGAAGCTCCACTTATGCTTCCGGGAATTTCCATCGAGCACTGCCTGCCCTGTTTCCCGGATCTGCTCGTTCTGGCTCGCTTCCCGGTCCAGTTCCTTCTGTTTTCCCTCTTCGTTCTGTTTTCCATAAAATACCTCCGGAATCTGAAATTCTGGAGGTATTATATGCAAATATTACTTTCTATTCAGAGATCACTCGTCCCAGTTTGTCCATACGTCAGTAACGTCATCGTCATCATCAAGAAGATCCAGTGTTCTGTGAAGATCCTTGATAGCCTGGTCATCAGTCAGCTCCACATATGTCTGCGGGATCATGGCGATCTGTGCTTCTACAAGCGGGATTCCGGCTTTCTCAAGAGCCTCACGTACAGCACTGAAATCGTCCGGTGCTGTGATGATCTCAAAGCTGTCCTCTTCCTCGCTGAAGTCCTCAGCACCTGCATCCAGCGCTGTCATCATCAGCTCGTCCGCATCCATCTCACCGCACTCATCCTCAAGCTCTTCCTTGTCGATGATGATCTGGCCCTTCTGGTCGAACATAAAGGACACGCATCCCTGTGTTCCGATGCTTCCGTTACCTTTGGTAAATGCGTTACGTACATTACCTGCAGTACGGTTCTTGTTATCTGTAAGAGTCTCTACGATAATGGCAACACCGTTCGGACCATATCCCTCATATACAGCTTTCTCGTAGCTGTCTGCAGAATCCGCACCTGCTGCCTTCTTGATTCCACGATCGATAGTATCGTTCGGCATGTTGTTGGCTTTTGCTTTTGCGATGACATCACGAAGCTTGCTGTTGTTTGCAGGATCCGGCCGCCGGCCTTACTGCCATAACGATCTCACGGCCGATGACTGTGAAGATCTTACCCTTCTTGGCATCATTTTTCTCTTTCTTATGTTTGATGTTGGCAAATTTTGAATGTCCTGACATGGTATCTTCCTCTCCTTGTTACCGTATATTTTCTTTCGTGCCCTGCCTCATTTTGGGTACCGTTTACATAATTGCAACTCGGTTTAATATAGCACTTATGAAAGATTTCGTCAAGAATCAGAAAACAAACCGGTCAAAATTCCTCATGTTCCCCTTAAAAGTCAGTTCCAGACTGATCTCAAGCGCATGATTCACCTTATCAAGCATAGCACTGTCCAGATGACACACCTTATCCTTCAGACGCCGCTTGTCGATGGTGCGGAGTTGTTCCAGAAGGATCACAGAATCCTTTTCGATCCCGTAGGCAGATGCATCGATCTCAATATGTGTCGGCAGCTTTGCCTTATTCATTTTTGATGTAATTGCCGCACAGATCACTGTGGGGCTGTGACGGTTGCCTACATCGTTCTGGATGATCAGCACCGGACGGATGCCGCCCTGTTCACTGCCCACTACAGGTCTTAAGTCCGCATAAAAAATATCCCCTCTTTTTATAACCACACAATTCACACTCCGATTCTGGTCCGGCTTATTTGCAAGCCGTATTCCTTTTTACAGATAAGTATTTCCACAATTTCTTTGTGTATACCATGCGTGGTACTTTTTACCGGCCTTATGTCTGACCCGGCGTTTTCCGGATCCGGGTATTTACGGATCTACTGGAAAAGCTCTCCTCTTCTCCACATTCCTTACCGTCTTTGATATAAACCCGCGGAACACGTTTACTGATCCCGCAGACAAATTCATAGGAAAATCTTCCGGAAAGATCTCCCAGTGTCTCCACACTGATAAATTCCTCTCCGTCTCTTCCCATCAGGGTGACCTCGTCCCCGGCCTTCACCTCCGGGATATCTGTGACATCAACCATAAACTGATCCATGCAGACACGTCCGAGGATCGGAGCCTTTTTGCCCCGGATCAGGACCCAGCCCTTATTGGAAAGCTGTCTCGGATAGCCATCTGCATAACCTACGGGAATCGTTGCCATTCTGGTAAAACGTTCCGTAACAAACGTTCCTCCATAGCTTACCGCTGTTCCGCGTTCCACATTTTTCACATAGGATACATGACTTTTCAGCTCCATTGCAGGTGTCAGCTTCACGATATCACGTTCTACCTCTTCTGACGGATAAATGCCGTAAATGGTGATGCCGGCACGAACGACATTGAGATTTGCTTCCGGAACACGGATGATACCTGCACTGTTGGAGCAGTGACGTACCGGGATATGAACGCCTCTTTTTCCAGAAGCTCTGCAAAACGGAGATAACGGTCCAGCTGCACCAGTGCAGGAGAACGGTCAGCCTCATCCGCCCTGGCAAAATGAGTAAACATTCCCTCGATCACCAGATTCGGGATTTTTGAGATTTTTTCGATCTTTACCGCATTTTCCGGAATATCCGCATATCCGATCCTTGTCATTCCCGTATCCAGAGCCAGATGAATATGTACATTTTTTCCAATGCGTGCACCTGCTTTTGCATATTCTGCCGCTGTATTAAGATCCGATATGGTGATCCGGATATCATTGGCTGCAAGTTCCTCATAATATTCCTCAAATACAAGGCCAAGGATCAGGACAGGCTTGGTGATCCCTGCATGCCGAAGCTCCAGTGCCTCCTCTGCAGTAGCTGTTGCAAATCCCCAGATATAGTCATAGTCCTGGATCAGACGGGCAATAGCTCTGGCTCCATGGCCATAACCATCCGCTTTGATCACAGCAATGATCTTTGTCCCTTCTTTGACATTTTTATGCATTTCCTCAAAATTGTGGGCAATGGCGTCCAGTGATACCAGTGCTTTTACTCTCTCGTATTTTTTCATAATTCCGACTCCTCTTCACCTATAGCTAATGCCTTGGGCAGATATTCTATGATATCTCCTGCCAGCATACTGCGCTTTCCTTTTTCAGCGGCTGCAAGATCACCGCAAAGTCCGTGAAGATAAACACCTAACGCGGCCTTTAAAACCATTGGAGGCTGTTCCTCCGTTTTCAGATACATACATAACACTGCTGCCAGGATCCCGGAAAGCACATCTCCGCTTCCTGCAGTTGCCATTCCGGAATTACCGGAAAGATTCAGATACATCTGTCCTTTCTCTCTGCGATCACTGTACATGCATCCTTCAATACGCACACAGAGCCTCTTTCCGCAGCGCATTTCAATGCAGTATCTGCGATCTCATGCTGGATCTCCTGGATCGTTCTGCCACTGAGCCGGCTCATTTCTCCGATATGCGGTGTCAGAACCACATGCTCTCCCAGATACTGGTGCCACTGAGGATGTGCAGCCAGAAGGTTCAGACCGTCAGCATCCAGGATCAGCGGTTTTTCTCCCGGGCAGCCGCCGTGAGAAACCACTGTTCTCTCTCACGGCTGGCCACTGATGTTCCAAGTCCCGGTCCGATCACGATCACATCACACCAGGATAGAAGCTGTTCATTGGATTCCTGATCAAAGCGGCTGCAGACCATAGCTCCGGAAGGAGTATCTGCAGCGGGATCCTGTTGGCTTCCACAGTCTGGATCTTTACCATTCCCGCACCGGCACGAAGTGCTGCACTGGCGCTTAAATAGGCAGCTCCGCACATTCCCTCACTTCCGGTCACAAAGAGCACTTTTCCGAAGGTACCCTTGTTTCCGCCGGGATCACGTTCCGGAAACAGCTTCAGATCTTTATTTTCCAGACAGGCGGCAGATGCAGTCACAGCTTCCTGCTCATAGATCCCGATATCGGCGGTAACGATCCTTCCTGCATACAGTCTCCCCGGATAAAAGCAAAGACCTCTTTTCCGGTAGGCAAATGTGACAGTCAGATCGGCGCTGAAGGCAATTCCCATTTCCAGGCCAGTATCTCCGTTCACTCCTGACGGGATGTCAACTGCGATCTTTTTGGCCCTCGCACTGTTCATCTCATGGATGATATCAGCATAATGCCCCTCGATCGGGCGCGTCAGGCCTACCCCAAACACGGCATCTACTATAGTAGTATATTCACTCCACTGCGGGTTATTCACCTCAGGGACACGATAACCGGAAGCGATCTTATACTGAAGAGCTGTCTCTCTGGTCATTTTATCTTTGTTTCCGACCATATAAAACTCTGCCCGGATCCCCTTCAGATGGAACAATCTGGCAACAGCGATACCGTCACCGCCATTATTTCCGCTTCCGCAGACTACCAGGATCCTTTCGTCCTTCTGGAGATACTTTTCTGTTTCCTCTACCACCTTCAGTGCTGCCCGCTCCATCAGAACCTCGGAGGGAACTCCGATCTCACGGATCGTTGTAGAGTCCAGATCCTTCATTTCTGCGCAGGTAACAAGCTTCTTCATTCTGTCTTCTGCCTCCCCTCTGTCATAGAGAAAGCTGCCGTTTCCGGCAGCTTAACAATTCTTACTTATCCACATGTTCCTGCCTGTATTTGCTGAGATTATAAGACAGTGTCATCAGACTCTCGGAAAGATGAACGTTCTCTACGATCACATCATCCGGTGTCTCAAGATCAAGATGTGCAAAATTCCAGATTGCCTTGATTCCGTTCTCCACCAGAATATCTGCCATTTCCTTGGCTTTATTCTTGGGAAGTGTCAGGATCGCGATCTCCACGTTATTCTCTCTCAGGAAAACGGAAGCTCACTGAGCATCTGGATCTCAAGTCCACGGACTGCAATGCCCTCAAGCACAGGATTTACGTCAAAGATACCAACAAGCCTGAACCCGCGCTTCTCAAAATCCACATAATTGGCAAGTGCCTGTCCCAGATTACCAGCACCCAGAATGATCATCGGATGAACGGTATCCAGTCCCAGGATCTTACCGATCTCTGTATAAAGATAATGTACATTATAGCCATACCCCTGCTGCCCAAAACCGCCGAAATTATTAAGATCCTGACGGATCTGAGAAGCTGTGGTATGCATCTTCTTACTTAACTCATTGGAAGAAATACGTTCTACATTGTCTTCCATCAGCTCTCCTAAGTAGCGGTAATAGCGTGGCAGACGCTTAATCACCGCTTTCGAGATTTGTTTTGTCTCCACGATAGTTTTCCTCCTTACCTTACACTAGGTTAATTATAACGAATTGACATTTTCCTGTCAATTAAAGTTGTCTATTCTGTACAAATTTCTTTATAATTTTTCTAATAATTGATTTTTTCTTTGAAATCCCGGCAGTTTCCGTTATAATAGGTGGAGGATTTTTCCCTGTTCAGGCATAAACAGGGTGATTCTTTATACAGGAGGACAGTTTTTATGATTTTATCATGTCAGAATATATGCAAGGCCTTTGGCGAAAAAGTAATTTTAAATGATGCATCCTTTCACATTGAAGATCGTGAAAAGGCTGCTCTGATCGGATGCAACGGTGCAGGAAAGACCACACTGCTGCGGATCATCATGCAGGAGCTTTCTGCTGATTCCGGTACCGTGGTGCTTGCCCGGGATAAAAATATCGGCTATCTTGCCCAGTACCAGGATATCCACGGACATCATACCATCTACGAGGAGCTTCTTACCACCAAGCAGCACATCATCGATATGGAACGCCGTATCCGCAATATGGAACAGGAAATGAACACGGTGACCGGTGATGAGCTGAACCGTCTGATGGAAACCTATACCCGCCTGACCCATCAGTTGAGCTGGAGAACGGATACGCTTACAAAAGTGAGCTGACCGGTGTCTTAAAGGGTCTCGGCTTCACAGAGGAAGATTATGACAAGCAGATCGAAACTCTTTCCGGCGGTCAGAAAACCCGCGTGGCGCTGGGCAAGATGCTTCTTTCCAAGCCGGATATCCTGCTTCTGGATGAGCCAACCAATCACCTGGATATGGAAAGCATCTCCTGGCTGGAAACTTATCTTCTGAATTATCCGGGAGCTGTTTTTATCGTCTCCCATGACCGTTATTTTCTGGATAAGGTGGTCACCAAGGTCATTGAGATCGAAGCCGGACAGACCCGCGTATACAGCGGCAACTACTCTGCCTATGCTCTCAAGAAGGCTCAGCTTCGTGACGCACAGTACAAGGCATACTTAAATCAGCAGCGGGATATCAAGCATCAGGAAGCCGTTATCGCCAAGCTGAAATCCTTTAATCGTGAAAAATCCATCAAGCGTGCGGAAAGCCGTGAAAAAATGCTGGACCGTGTACAGAGGATTGAAAAGCCTCTTGAGCTCCAGGACCGGATGCGTATCTCGCTGGAACCACGGGTGTTAAGCGGAAACGATGTGCTCCACGTGGAAGCGCTTTCCAAGGCCTTTCCGGGACAGACCCTGTTCTCCGATATCTCCTTTGATATCAAACGCGGCGAGCGTGTGGCACTGATCGGAAACAACGGAACCGGAAAGACCACCATACTGAAGATCATCAACGGTCTTATTGAGGCAGATGCCGGCAAATTTTCCCTTGGTTCCAAGGTGCAGATCGGTTATTACGATCAGGAACATCATGTTCTGCATATGGGCAAGACAATTTTCCAGGAGATCTCCGATACTTATCCGACTCTCACAGAGACCGAGATCCGAAATATGCTTGCTGCATTTCTCTTTACCGGAGATGATGTTTTCAAGGAGATCTCCGCACTTTCCGGTGGAGAAAGAGGCCGTGTTTCCCTTGCAAAGCTGATGCTTTCCGAAGCCAACTTCCTGATCCTTGACGAGCCTACCAACCATCTGGATATTGCCTCCAAGGAGATCCTGGAGGAAGCACTGGTCAGCTACACCGGTACAGTCCTTTATGTATCCCATGACCGTTACTTTATCAATCAGACTGCGACCAGGATCATGGAGCTGACAAACCAGGCAGTGGTAAATTACATCGGTGATTATGATTACTATCTGGAAAAGAAGGAGGAGCTGACCAGTACCTATGCACCGGGAAGCACTTCTCCGGAGGCACCTGCCGAAGAAAAAACGTTTTCCGAAAACAAGCTTCCTGGCAGCAGATGAAGGAAGAACAGGCAAAGAAACGAAAACGGGAAGCCGAGCTGAAAAAAGTCGAAGCCCGTATCGAAGAGCTGGAAACAAGAGACAGTGAGATCGACGAAACCATGGTCCTTCCGGATGTCTGCACCAATGTAGCGGAATGTACAAAGCTGAGCCGTGAAAAAGCAGCCATCGCTGAAGAACTGGAAGAGCTTTATGAAAATGGGAAGAGCCTGGCCTGACGGTCAGCTCTTTTTTATCCCCTTATGTTTTTATGGAAGCAGCATGCCGAGATGCTGTTCAAAGCATACACCATCGTTACGGTCTGTTCCTTCCTCCACCGCATCCCGGATCGATGCCGAGATAAAGTCCACGGCCAGCTCTGCACAGGTTTTCATGGAATATCTTTTTACCAGCCCTGCACTGAGCACGGATGCAAAAAGATCTCCTGTCCCGGAATAGCTTCCTCCGGATTTCTCTGCAAATATCCAGGAGCTGTTTCCGTTTTCCAGGACAAGATTTCCCATTTTCAGAGGCTGCCCTTCCTCTCTGTGATCTACTCCGGTGATCACAACGGCAGGAAGTGAAAATTTCCGGGCAAGTCCGCACCCGATCTCCCGGATCTCTTCCATCCGCCGGGCCTCTGATACCTTTTGCAGTTCCTTCCAGATCTCCTCCATTTTTTCTTTTCCGCGAAGAAGGAGGAGAGCTTCCGTAAGGTTCGGTGTGATCACATAGGAACGGCGTGTCAGTTCGCAGAACCGGCTGCGGAGCTCTTCTGTATAGATCGGATAAACCACGCCCTCATCCCCCATCACCGGATCTGTAAGGATCAGAGTATCCTCCCCTGCAAACGCATCCATAAATTCAGGATCCTGTCTGCCTGCTTATCATCAGAAAGAAATCCTGTATAGATCCCATCCGGAAAAAATCCTCTTTTTTTCCACTGCTCCATATATGGTTCCATGTGTTCTGTGAAATCCTCACAGAAATAACTTTCATAACCGGTCTGGTTGCTTAAAACAGCGGTGGGAAGTGGACACGCCTGGACTCCCATCACCGAGATCACCGGGATCGCTGCTGTCAGTGAACATTTCCCCAGCCCGGAAAGATCATTGATCACTGCTATTTTTTCATGGTAATTCTCCAGTCTTGAGTTTTTTCTGTAATATTATAGAATGAACTGTCAGGTTTACGCAATCATTTTTGGAAGGAAATCATCATACTTATGTTAAATATATCTGCAGAACACAAAAAAGAACACCTTTATCTGGAGGTTTATCACTATTACCGGAAGCTGATCATGGAAGGCCGTCTCTTCCCGGAAGCAAAATGCCCTCCCTCCGCAAATGCGCCCAGGAGCTGAAGCTGAGCCGTACCACCATCGAAAATGCCTATCTTCTGCTGGCAGCAGACGGCTATATCATCGCCAGGGCACAGAGCGGCTATTATGTCACCGGCATTGCTTCCAGGCAGCATCTGCTCACCCCCGAAAAACAGGATAAGGATATCACGCCCTGCCTGTACGATTTTGCCTCTTCCGGTGTTGACCGGGAAAGCTTTCGTTTTGATCTGTGGCAGCGTTACATCAAAAGCGCCCTCCGCCAGGGCGACCGTATGCTTTCTTATGGCGAGCCCCAGGGCGAAAGCGATTTCCGGGAGGTTCTCGCAGACTATATCCGGGAACGCAGAAATGTGATCTGCTCCCCGGATGACATTGTAGTAGGGGCCGGTCTCCAGCCCCTTCTCCAGATCCTCTGCCCTCTGATCCATGAACGGAAAACCGTTTCGTTCCCTACACCGTCCTTCACCACATGCAGCACCATCTTTCAGGATTACGGCTTTGATGTCCATTACCGGGACAAAAGCTGCGATGTGATCTATGTTTCTCCTGCTCACATGACAAAATGGGGCGAGATCATGCCTGTAAAACGACGCCTGGAGCTGATCCGTCATGCGGAGATCAATGACCATCTGATCATTGAGGATGATTCGAAAACGAATTTGTTTATTTCCAGAAGCCAACGCCTTCACTTTTTGGTCTTGCAGGCGGTGAAAACGTTGTCTATATCGGTTCCTTTTCCAGGCTGCTGCTGCCTCCATCCGTGTCAGCTTCATGGTACTGCCACGCTCTCTCCGGGAAAAATATACAAAAAAAGCAGCCTTTTATAATCAGACTGCTTCCAAGGCAGAACAGATCGCGCTCTGCCAGTTTATCCGCGACGGGCATATGGCTTCCCAGACAAGAAAACTCCGCCGCCTTTATTCCCAGAAGCTGAAGGCTCTTTCCCAGGCTGTCCGGGAGACCTTCGGCCAGGACTGCCAGATCCAGACAGGAGCCGCAGGAACCAGCCTTGCCCTTACTCTCCCCTGTTCTCTCACAGGCAGTGAACTGACAGACAGAGCCCGGAACCGTGGTCTGGGACTGGAGGTTCTCAGAGAAAACGGAGCCGAGGTCACCCTGGTCCTCTCCTGCTCCTCCATTCCATCCAAGGATTTTCTGCCTGCCTGTCAGCTTCTGAAGGAGGTTATCGGCTCCTAATCTCTCCGGTTATCGATCATGTAGAGCAGGGCATTTACAATGCACGCAGCAATGTTACTTCCACCCTTGCGTCCTTTTGCCACAATATAAGGCACATCTGCGTGCATGATCAGCTCCTTTGACTGCACAACATTCACAAATCCTACCGGCACACCGATGATCAGCTCAGGAGAAAGCTTTCCGTTCTCAATAAGCTCATAAAGACGTACCAGTGCGGTAGGTGCGTTTCCGATGGCAAAGATCAGCTTTTTATCCATCTCTGCTGCCTTGTCCATGCTGGCTGTGGCTCTGGTAGTCCCGTTCTTTTTTGCAAGGGCAGCCACATCCTCGTCGGACATGAAGCAGTAAGCCTCACCGCCGTAGCGGGCAAGTGCACGCTTGTTGATCCCGGCCTTTGCCATCTGGGTATCTGTGACGATGCAGGCACCGTTGCGGATGGCGTCCATTGCCTTCTCCACTGCCCCCTCCGAGAAGCAGAGATTTTTTGCATAATCAAAATCTGCGCTTGTGTGGATGCAGCGTTTTACGATCAGCTCGGTTCCCGGAATCAGGGGAGTATCCCCAAGCTCTTCTGTGATGATCTCAAAGCTTCTTTTTTCGATCTCCAGGGGTTTTACATTTTCAAGCTCTACTTTCATTTCTATTCTTCCTCCGTAATCCCGTTTTCCAGTATCTCATAGATTTTTTCATATCCAGATGCTTCCGCAGCTCTGCAGCCAGGATATCATACTGCTGTTCCTTAAATGCCGCAAAATCCACGCCTGTCATATTTTCCACATCAATACCTTTTTTCTCGCCGATCACGCGTATGATCGCCTCTGCAGATGCTTCCTTATCAAAAACGCCGTGGATATAGGTTCCGCACACATTTCCCGCAAAAGCACCCTCTTCTTTTTTCTTACCGCTGACGCTGTCTGTGATCTTCGTTGCTGTTCCTGCATTCTCCTTCAGGATACTTTCGCCCATATGGATCTCATAGCCCTCGATCTCCGCACCGGAAAGAGGAGCAAACACACCGGACAGCTGACCGAAATGCCCCTGCACCCTGGTCCTGGTTTTCTTTTCGGCAAATACCGTTTCCATGGGAAGAAGTCCCATCCCTTTCATGGAACCGCCATTTTCAACTCCATGAGGGTCACTTAAGGTTTCACCCAGCATCTGATAGCCACCGCAGACACCAAGATCAGCTTGCCTCTGGAGGCTTCCTTGAGAACTGCTGCCTCCATTCCGCTTTCCCGCATCCAGATCAGATCACCCATGGTGTTCTTGGTTCCAGGAGATGATCATGTCCGGAGAGTGAAGATCTCTCGGGTGTTTAACATAACGGAGAGAAACTCCGGGAATGCTCTCAAAAGGATTAAAATCCGTAAGTTGGAAATCCTTGGTGTACGGATCACCGCGATATCAATGACACCGGCTTCCTGCTTCCGGTCAAAACGCTCCGTCAGGCTGTCCTCATCCTCCACCTGGATATCCAGATAAGGCGCCCACCCCCACCACCGGATCCCGCTTCTTTCCTCAAGCATGACAACACCAGGTCCAGAATAGTCTTATCTCCGCGGAATTTGTTGATGATCAGACCCTTTACCATAGCCTTCTCATCGTCCTCCAGAAGCTCCACCGTACCGATCAGCTGGGCGAAAACGCCTCCACGGTCAATATCACCCACAAGAAGGACCGGTGCCTTGGCCATCTTTGCCATCCCCATATTTACAATATCCTCATCCTTGAGATTGATCTCGGCAGGGCTTCCCGCACCTTCGATGACAATGATATCGTTTTCCGCTGCAAGAGCGTTGTATGCCTTCATCACATCCGGAACCAGGGTCTTCTTATATTTGAAATAATCCCTGGCACTCATGGTTCCAAGAACTTCTCCGTTTACGATCACCTGGGAGCTACATCATTGGTAGGCTTCAGAAGAATCGGATTCATCAGGACAGACGGCCTGATCCCGGCTGCCTCTGCCTGCATGACCTGGGCCCGCCCCATCTCAAGACCATCCTCTGTAATAAAGGAATTCAGTGCCATATTTTGTGATTTAAAAGGAGCCACACGATATCCATCCTGCTTAAAGATCCTGCAAAGTCCCGCAGCCAGCAGGCTTTTTCCGGCATTGGACATGGTTCCCTGCACCATTATTGCTTTTGCCATAATATACCTCCCTCAAGTACTTCGATCAGTTTTACATTTTCTTCATGGCGCTTTACCGCGATCCGATAATACCCCTTTGTAAGTCCCGGATAATTGCTGCAGTCACGGATCAGGATCCGCTTCCGCAGACAGAAGTCAAACAGCTCCTCCGGTCCTTTAAAGAAAATATAATTTGCTTCCGACGGAAATACTTTATACCCAATGCGGACCAGCTCATCCTTCAGCCACTGTGCCTCCCGAAAAACAAGCTGTCTTCCCTCCTCTACATATTCCGTCTCTGTAAGTGCCTGGAGCCCGGCTGCCTGGGCCATGGTGGAAACATTCCATGGCTGAACACAGAGCTCCATCCTTTCCATCAGCTTTCTGTCAGAACAGAGGCCATAGCCCAGCCGCACCCCGGCCATGGCATATCTTTTTGTAAATGCCTTCAGGATAAAAAGATTATTGAACCCGGAAAGAGAACGCTTCAGAGAATACTCTTCCGGGTCCTTTACAAAATCAAGGAAACATTCATCTACACCAGCAGGATATCCAGTTTTCTGCATTTTTCCAGGATCTTTTTCAGAAGCCTGTGGGGGATCAGCATGCCGGTAGGATTATTGGGGTTGCATAAGAAAGCCATATCCAGTCCCTTATGGAGGATATCCAGATATGCCTCACTGAACACAAAGCCGTCATTTTCCGTCAGCATGTAATATTCCAGTTCACAACCTGTGCTGGCCAGAGCCTGTCCGTATTCTGCGAAAGTGGGCGCCGGGATCAGAGCCCTCTTTGGCTTTACTGCGTGACAGAGCGTAAAGATCACTTCTGCTGCTCCGTTACCGCATATTACCTCTTCCGCTTTTACACCTTCCGATTCTGCGATCTTTTCCCTAAGAACGCCGCATCCCACCTGGGGATACTGTGCAATATGATCCAGACTGTGGATAATGGCCTGCTTCACACTTTCCGGTGTTCCCAAAGGATTCAGATTTGCCGAAAAATCCAGGCAGTCTTTATGTTTATATACGTCTCCTCCATGTATGTGTTTTGTCATTGGTCATTCTCCTGTCTGTATTTATTGTTACCTTAATAACCCGAACCGGATGCCCGCACTGAGCAGTCCAAAAACCACCACACCCAGTATGGAGGCGGCGTACATCAGCCGGTTAGCTCTTTTGATATCCTCCGGCTCCACCGGACGGATCGGATCCCCGATCGTGGGTTTTTCATATAATTTTCCGAAATAATATGCATTTCCCGCAAGCTGTACATCCAGCGCTCCGGCCATGGCAGCCTCTGTCTGGGCTGAGTTGGGGCTTGCATGATTTCTCCGGTCACGTTTGTAGATCTTTGCCGCGTTTTTTATATCCATTCCTGTAAAAACAGTTCCTGCCACCATCAGCCATCCGGAAATCCTGGCAGGGATATAATTGGCCACATCATCCAGCTTTGCCGCAACACGGCCGAAATAAAGATATTTGTCATTTTTATATCCAAGCATGGAATCCATGGTATTGATGCCCTTGTACAGAAACATCAGCGGCACCCCGCCGATAGCCATATAAAGCATGGGGCGATCACGCCGTCGGATGCATTTTCCGCAACTGTTTCCACTGCTGCCTTTGTCACGCCGGTTTCCGTAAGCTCACTGGTATCACGGCCTACGATCATGGACACCGCATAGCGTGCCTCCTCCAGAGTTCCGTTTTCAGCCGGTCATAAACCTTCATACTCTCGTCTTTTAAGGAACGGGTAGCAAGAAGCTGATAGCACCAGAATACCTCCAGCACAAATCCGGCCACCGGCAGATACCGGTAAAGATAGTGAAGCACCAGAAGCGGCACCCCACCGCTGAACAGACAGACAAGCACTACGATCAGAAAGCCTCCTGTCAGCTCACCGCCGTGATTTTCGGAAAATCTTTCGGATCACTTTTTCCAGCACTGCGATCAGATTGCCGATGACGCAGATCGGATGATAAAGCCATCTGGGATCTCCGATCAGAAGATCCAGCACAAATCCTATGACCAGTGCAGGAAGACTATATTTCAGCATCTTTTTTCTGCCTCCGTTCCTTCTTATATTCCAGTGCGTTCTTCAGAAAACGTGCCGGAACCCTGGGATTTCCGTAATAATAAAGATGAGGAAATCCTGCCATCAGCCTGCCCCGGTCATGGATACAATCCCATCCTCTTTTAGATGCCGGCTTTGCCGCATGAAAATCCTCTCCGCAATCTGTGGAATCAAAATAATGGAATTCATGAGCCGGGATCTCACCAAGTCCGGTATCCTGTTTTTCCGTAAGGGTGATATAACCGAACCGGTTCAGCTTCGGTGTCCGGTAAGCCCTTCCAGGGATCACCCCGCAAACCCTGCGCTGCTTTCCTTCCATATCCTCCATTTCCTGATGAAGATACATGAATCCGCCGCATTCTGCCAGACAGGGCATTCTGTCCAGGATAACTTCCCGGATCCGGGTGCACATTTCCTGATTTTCTTCCAACGCCTCCCCGTTTAATTCCGGGTAACCGCCGCTTAAAAGAAGCCCGTCCAGATCCTCCGGAAGCTCTCTGTCATGAATGGGTGAAAAACGTACCAGCTCCGCTCCCATCTGCTCCAGAAGATTTAAATTATCCGCATAGAAAAAGCAGAAGGCTTCATCATCCGCCACACCGATCCGTACCTTTTCCTCTGTCCGGTATCCGAAGGCAGTATCCTTCTGTATAAGCATTTCCGGCTCCGGCGCCGCAAGCTCCGGTGCTCCCCCTGCAAGCTCCAGGATCCCATCGATATCCAAAGTTTTCTCCAGCACCTCGGAAAGCTTCTGCAGACGGCTTTTCAGCTCCGGGATCTCCTCCGGAAGCACCAGCCCCAGATGACGGCTTTCGATCACACAGTCCTCCACCTTCGGAACATATCCCAGTACCTTTACGGAAAGCTCCTCTTCCAGAAGCTTTTTCATTCGGGGATACAGCATGGGAGACATCTGGTTAAAGATCACGCCGCAGATATGGCTGTCCTTTTTGTATTCCAGAAAGCCCTTTACATAGGCAGCCAGGGAAACACTCATGCCACGGCTGTTTACGATCAGGATCACCGGTGTATCTGTGGTGGAGGCCAGATCATAGGCACTGGCTCTGGAGGTGATCCCTCCTACACCGTCATAGTACCCCATGACTCCCTCCATCACTGCGATCTCACAGTCCGATGCGTTCTTTGCCAGAAGATACCGGGTCCTGTCTCCATCTGTAAAAAACGTATCCAGGTTTCGGGATCTTGTACCGATCACACGGCTGTGGAACATGGGATCTATGTAATCCGGGCCGCATTTAAAAGAAGCTACCTTAAGGCCACGGTTCACCAGCGCCTGAAGAAGCCCGCAGGTGATCAGGTTTTTCCGCTTCCGCTGGCACTGCCGCAAGAAGTATTCTCGGGATCTTCACCTAAATCTCCTCCCCTCTTCCGCTGCAGGAAATGATATAGATCGGATTCTCACCCATCATCATATGATACCTTCCGATAGATTTTGATCTTGCCGCAGACAGCTGTACGATATCCACATCTGTCAGGCTGAAATCTCGTATGGCATTCATGGCTTCCGTCACAGTCTCCAGAGTGATGCAGTTGATCACGATCCGTACTTCCGGATTTTTGTCCAGAAGAAGCCGGATGATCTCATTCATGTTTCCGGAAGACCCGCCGATAAAAGCATGTGTCGGAACAGGCAGCTCCACCATAGCTTCCGGTGCAGTACCCGGTACGATCTCCAGATTATCTGCGGCAATTTCCGCCTGTTCTCCTTAAGAAGAGCAAGGGCATCCTCCTTTTTCTCGATGGCATAGACCTGCCCCTTCCAGGCACGCAGCGCCATCTCAACGGAAACCGAGCCTGTGCCCGCTCCCACATCATAGCAGACAGAATCCTCCTGAAGACGAAGCTTGGACAGAGAAACCGTACGCACCTCTTCCTTTGTCATAGGCGCCTTCCCACGGAGAAATTCCTCATCACAGATCCCGTGAACTGCGGGCAAAGGTTCTGCCTTTTCATTGCACGCAGTTACCACGCTTAATGCATCTCCCCGGTATTCTGTAAGATCTGCTGCCCTGCATGAAAGATCTTTCATTTTCGTAGGAAAGATTTTCGCCTACATAAAGGGTCACATCACCCATTCCATACTCAACCAGACGAGAAGCCAGACGAGCTACCCCATCCTCTGTTCCCAGAATGGAAAAACCTTGGGGTTATGTCGGATCAGTGAGATCAGATTGCAGTCTCTTCCATGAGCGCTGACGATCCTGGCATCATCCCAGGAAAGACCGATCTTCGCCATAAAATAAACAACAGAAGAAATCCCACAGATCACCTGGACATCGCCATCCAGAAGATCCATCAGCTTCCTTGCGCCGCTGTAGAAGCCCACATCTCCGGAAAGGGCAATGGCAACGGTACGGTACTGTGGATGTGCCTTGATATACTCCACGATCTTATCACTGCGGTACTCATGGAGAACCATCTGTCCGGGCCTCTGTACGGCATCTGTCATACGCTTTGCACCGATCAGAAGCTCCGCCTCATCAAAGGCCTTCTTTCCTTCCAGGGTCAGGGTTTTTCCGCACCCATGCCGATGCCACAAGAGAAACCCTCTGTGACAGGGTAAGGCCGAACAGCTTTGCCAGAAATACCCTTGCTTCCGGCAGGGACAGCCCCTCCTCCTGCAAAGGTCTTCCGATGATCACAGGTGTGGCGCCGCAGCGCTGACAGGCCTCCATCTTTTCCGGGAATCCACCTGCCAGACCGGTATCCTTGGTGACCAGATAGCTGCACTGGAACTGACGAAGCATCGCTTCGTTGATCTCTGTGGAAAATGGCCCCTGCATACCGATGAGATGCTTTCCCTCGATCCCCAGCTCCGCACAGGAGCTAATCACAGAAGGGATGGACAGCACCCGGGCAAAAAGCCTCTCCTGGTAATCCGGGATCACTGTAAATTTAGACAGCTCCTTGCTTCCTGTGGTAAGAAAAATGTTCCCCTCTGTGCCGGAAAGAAATTCTGCCGCCTTCTCCGTGCTTTCCACGTAGATGGCTTCACGGTTCTTCTCTCCCTCCGGGCGAAGAACACGCTGATAACGGATATTTTCGTTCTCACAGGCAGACCGGATATTTTTTGTCACCTCTGCCGCATAGGGATGAGTGGCATCCAGAACGATCTCCGGCGCTTCCCTCCGGAAAAGCTCCTCCATATCTTCGATTTTCAGCCTTCCGGCGCTGACATGGAGAAATTCATTTTCCTTCAGAAGGGATCCGCCATATTCCGTAGCTGCACAGGCATAGACCGGAACATGATTTTCCGCAAGGAACTCACAGAGTGCGTAGCCCTCGGTGGTCCCTGCAAAAACAATGGCTTTATACATTCTTATATCCCTTGGTGTTACCATCTTGCCGTTTACATTCTTAGTCTGTGAATTTCCCACAAATACGGTAGTAAACATATCCACTTCTGTATCACGAAGCTCCTTCAGTGTCATAACCTGTGCAGTCTCGCCGTCACGTGCGATCTGGGCGACCGTGCCGCAGACAGTGTCCGGGGACTTGTATTTCATCATCAGATCACAGGCCTTCTGAAGATAATCCTTACGTTTTCTGCTGGACGGATTGTAAAGGCATACCACAAAATCCGCCTGTGCTGCTGCCAGAAGCCTTGCCTCGATCTTCTCCCACGGAGTCAGAAGATCACTTAAGCTGATCAGGCAGAAGTCATGGATCAGCGGTGCACCCAGCACTGCGGCGCCGCCTGTAGCTGCTGTCACACCCGGGATAATGATCAGCTCCACATCCGGATAGTTTTCACCTACCTCATACATCAGACCTGCCATACCGTAAACACCGGCATCCCCACTGCAGATCATGGAAACGGTTTTTCCTTTTTTTGCCTCATCAAAAGCAAGTACACAGCGGTCTACCTCTTTTTCATCGGTGTGGTCATGAACTCTTTACCTGCAAAATACTCCTTTACAAGATCCACATATACGGTGTAACCGATGATCACATCACTTTCATTTAATGCACGGATCGCTCTTCCAGTCATCTGGTCATACGCACCCGGGCCAATTCCTACAACATAAATCTTACTCAAAACGTATCCTCCGATTTCCGGCTGCAAGGGCGGTGGTCACACCGTCCCGGCCTGTTTTTTTTCTGATCAGTGTACCCTGTCCGCAACCCAGAACCGCGCTTCTCTCACAGACATTCTCTACACCTGTTATCTTTTTTACAAATTGTGACGGGGTAAATTCACCCTGCACTGCCTTCAGCTCTTCCTCTGTAAAGGTCAGAAACGGAAGCTGCCAGGCTTCTGCCAGAGAAAGAAGTCCCACCTCTTCCTTCTTCAGATCGATACTGGCAATAGCTTTCAGTGCTTCTCTGTAAACATCCGATCCCTTCAGACATTCCTCTGCCGCCTTCCGGATGGAGGCTGCATCCTTTCCCCTGCGGCAGCCCATTCCCAGAACTGCAGCGGGCGGCACCACATGAACTGTATTTTTAAAGGGCAGGCAGCCTCTGTGGATCGTCACCGCAATACCTGTTTCCGGTGCCTCACCGGCTTTCTCACCATTCCCCGGATCCGCTGCAGCTGAGGGCCTTCCGTCCTTCCCGCAAAGCACCAGACCCTCCGGCAGCTCTCCGTCCCATGGAAACTCACTGTAAAAGCCAACGCTCTCTCCTGCAAGAAGGGCTGCAGAAGCCTCCTTTGCAGCCTTCATATGAAAAATAGCACAGCCATTCTTTTTGCAAAACATCCACTGCAAAACGGCTGTGAAGATCTGTGGCTGTTGTCACAACCGGCACCGCCTTAAGATATCCGGCACAGCGAAGAGCCAGCTCATTGGCTCCGCCCAGATGTCCGGAAAGAAGAGCAATGACAAATTTTCCGCATTCATCGATCACCAGCACAGCCGATCCGTCTTTTTTCCGACAATGTAAGGTGCGATACTGCGCACTGCGATCCCGCAGGCACCAACAAAGATCACGCCCTCTTTCCTGCCCGGAACTGTTCCCCTGCCCACTGGGAGGTGGAAACAGAGATCGGATCCGGAAGGTACCGGCTCTTTTTTGCAAGGGTGACACTCTCACCTTCTTTTTCCAGAGCCTCTGAAGCCTTTCCCCTGTCTCCAGCCCTGTCATACTGAAGCAAATGATGGAGATGTTCATAGTTTATTTCGTAGCCTCACGGAACTCTGTAGTAAAGCCCGGATCATACAGCTTGGATCTGTCATAGCTTGCAGCATTGACCGCATCACCTACCAGCATAAGAGCTGTTTTTGTGATCTTGTTCTCTTTTGCTGTCTGGGCCAGAGTACCCACTGTACAGATAAACTTCTTCTCATCGGGCCAAGTTGCCTTGTAGACGATGGCAGCCGGTGTATCCTCACGGTATCCGCCCTCCACCAGTCTGCGGCTCAGCTCCTCCAGCATACCTGTACTGAGGAAAATAACCATAGTCGCATTATGAGCGGCAAAGGACTGAATGCTCTCTTTTGCCGGCACCGGTGTCCTTCCTTCCATTCTTGTGATGATCACACTCTGGGAAATATCCGGAAGTGTATACTCCAGGTTCAGTGCAGATGCAGCTCCGCAGAAGGCACTGACACCCGGGCAGGAATCATAGGGGATTCCCTTTTCATCCAGGATATCCATCTGCTCACGGATCGCACCGTAGATACATGGATCGCCGGTGTGGAGACGAACGGTCATCTTACCCTCAGCCTCTGCTCTCTCCATAACAGAGATCACTTCCTCAAGGGTCATCTTTGCACTGTTATGATGGTGCACACATCCTTGGAATACTCCAGAAGCTGGGGATTTACAAGAGATCCCGCATAGATGATCACATCTGCCTCTTCCAGATACTGTTTACCTCTTACTGTGATAAGATCCGGTGCTCCCGGACCTGCTCCTACAAAATGTACCATAATCTATTCCTCTCTTCTGTCTTTGTTTTCTTTGATAATGATCAGGGAATAATATCCTGCATCCTCAGGGATCTCCTCCACGGTCCGGTAGATCTTTTCATCCGGCATTCCGCAGTTTTCGATCATCATGGCCTCTGCCCCTGGGAAAGAAGCTCGGCCTTCACATCCTTCATCTTCTTTCCGGCCTTCATAAGGACCTTGGTACCGGAAAGCTTCAGCGCATCTTCGATCTGATAGGAAGCCGGGATCACGTGAAGAGGCTCTGCCTTCTCCACAAGTCCGGTGTTCAGACGGGCGGAAACTGCACAGAAGGATGTGATGCCACAGACGATCTCCGTCTCATAGCCCTGAGCCACAAGTCTGTGATGGATATAGAGATATGTGGAATACACGGTAGGATCTCCCAGTGTGAGAAACACTACGTCTTTCCCCTGGTCCAGGACAGCCTTGACTTTTTCTGCTCCTGCATCGTGATAGCTTTTCAGCACCTCAGGATCCTTGGACATTGGAAAAGGAACTGCAAGAAGCTCCTTCTTTCCAAGCTCCGGATAAGCCCCCTCCACGATCTTAAACGCTACCGTATCCTCCGGAACCTGTCCCGGAAGTGCGATCACCTCTGCCTCCTTTACAAGACGAAGTGCTTTTAAGGTAAGAAGCTCCGGATCTCCCGTCCTACACCTACACCATATAATTTACCTGCCATATTTCTTTCCTCCTAACTATATTTTCCAGACAGGATAAAGCCTGTCTGTTATTTATATCAAATTTTGTCCTGCTCTTTAAAGCTTCCATCCGAACCGTGGGGGCCTGTCATGAAATATCCTCCACCCGGACTGCCTGCTCCTGTATCTTATGGATCAGCTCTTCCGCATCCCGAGTCTGCCCCAGCAATCCGTATACATTGGAAAACACCACAGCACCCAAAAGGATCTGCTCATAGGACCTGTGGTCCAGATAAAACTGTATCTTCTCCATGACCACAGCCATAGTCTCTTTCAGGATACCATAGCTGTCAAGAACAGCCAGCGCCTCATCGGTAGTCCCCGCCTCCAGGATCTCTCTGGCACATTCCAGAGAGCCTCCTGCACGGATGGCACTTGCACAGAGAACCTCCATCCTTCCGTCAGCACAGTGGGAATGGGTATTCATGATCCCGGCGGCAACCTTTACAAACTTACCGATATGAGCCACAAAAAGAATGCCCTTTACGCCCATATCAATGGCCATGTCAATGGTCTCTCCTACATAGTTGCTGCACTTGATATTGTTCTCAAAGGGAATGGACATATGCTCCCTGAGATAATCCGCACCGTAATTCCCCGGTGTCACCAGGATATAATTTTCTCCCTGGCAGAAATGCTGCTTCATCTCCACATGGATGCTTTCGATCAGAGCCTTCTCACTCATAGGCTCTACGATCCCGCTGGTTCCAAGTATGGAGATCCCGCCAAGAATGCCAAGACCGGGGATTAAAGGTTTTTTTGGCGATCTCCTCCCCCTGGGGAACGGATACGGTAAGCTTCAGACCGCCCTCGTAGTCATATTCCTGGGCCGCCTCTTCGGCTTCCCGCAGGATCATGGCTCTGGGAACCGGATTGATCGCCGCCTCGCCCACTTTCTGGGAAAGTCCCGGCTTGGTGACACGACCCACCCCGATCCCTCCGTCCAGGATGATCTGAGGCCGGGATTTCTCTGTTTTCTGCTGCTGCCCGACCTGTTCTGATGCTGAAATAGAAAACTTCTCTGCTTTTACATAGACCAGGATCCCGTTGGTGGTATCCGGATCATCACCTGCATCCTTCTGTACCGCACAGGAGACATAGGTTTCGCCCCGGGTAATATCGTGAAGCTGTAATGTGAGAGTGATCCCCTTTGGAGTATCAAGCTCTACCTCTGAAAGAGACTCTCCCGAAAGCAGCATCCGGACTGCACCCCTGGCTGCCCCGGCTGCACAGGAGCCTGTTGTGTAGCCGTAGCGGAGGCGCTTGTTGTTTTTTATGACATACTGGTCTTCCAGTCCGTTCTTCATATATGCGACGCCCTCCTTTTTAAATTACCTTGTGCTCCAGCCATTTGCGGCTGTGGAAACGCCAGGTGAAAATAATCCCACGAACAGTCCAGTCCGCAAACATTCCGATCCAGACACCCATAGGCCCGAAGCCCAGGACACGGATCAGGAAACACAGAGAACAGAACCTGCACGCCCACATAGTACAGCAGGAGGTGATCATGGAAACTTCACATCACCGCTGCACGAAGACCATACCCAGCACGAACGCCATTGTCCATACCACAGGCTTTACGATGGTGATCCATGTCATCATGTGGATGCACATTTCCGCACTGGTACTCTCCATTCCGCCAAGGATCGTCACTGGTCTGACCAAAGCATACACACTCAGACAGCTTACGATAATAACTGCCTCTGCAATGACGCAGAGTTTTTTTATGTAATAGACCGCCTCATCTTTCGACCGGCACCAAGACACTGGCCTACGATAGTCATCAGCCCACACCTACTCCGATGGCTGCGATACCATTCAGGTTCTCAAGGATATTGGTCATTGCCTGAGCTGCGATAGCTGCTGTTCCCAGTGTGGAAACCGTAGACTGGATGGCAAGTTTTCCAAGCTGAAACATGCTGTTCTCAATTCCCGAAGGATCCCAAGTCCCAGAATACGTCCGATCATGCTCCAGTCCGGACGGATCTTCAGATAATCCTTCACAACGACAGGCTGGCGATCCTTACGCAGCTGCCAGAGAACAACCACTGCACAGAAAATACGGGAAACCAGTGTGGAGATCGCCGCTCCTGCAACACCAAGGTGGAAAACCCAGATCAGAACCGCATTTCCGCCAATGTTCATAATATTGGAGATCATGGAGATCGTCATAGGCCCCCTGGTATTCTCCTGGGCACGAAAGATCGAAGCCGCAGAATCATAAGCGCAATAAAGGGGAATGACAGTGCCGTGAAAAAGAAATAGGTTTCCGATGCACGCATAACATCCGCATCCACTGCACCGAAGATCAGCCTCAAAAGCGGTTTCTGAAAGATCAGACAGACTGCAGACACCACTACAGAGATCGCTGTGATGATAAAAAGCACCTGCCTGGCAGACATGTTCGCCTTCTCATAATTTCTCTGTCCGATATACTGGGCGCAGACAATGGCGCCTCCCGCTGCCAGCGCCGAAAAAGCCTGGATCAGAAGCACATTGATGGAATCCACCAGCGATACCGCAGAAAGAGCCGCAGATCCCACATTGCTGACCATCATGGTATCTGCGGTTCCCATTATCGAATTCAAAATCTGTTCCAGCACTACCGGCACCAGAAGATTACGGATCATCCGATTGGTAAACATATGCTGCTGTTCCATTGTTACATCCCCCGCCTCACTTATTTATGACCTGACAAAGCAGAAAAAATCGTCTGTATTTATCAATCACACTTCTCTGACATTATACCTTTTCCCGCTCTTTTTCCAATATATTTTCTGTGTTTTTTGTACAAACTGGAAATGCCGCAGGCGTGAAACCTGCGGCAGTCTTTGTATTTTGTGTTTTTTTATTATACAATTATGTTCCAAAGTCACTCGGATCACATCATACTTGTTAAGATGCTTTTTAAAGTCGGCCTCCCTGCTTATCTGCAATCCAGAAAACATCTGCTCAGAATCTACGCCTTTACTATAATACGCAACCAACATATTAGCCGCATAAGATTTTCCGAACCGGCGCGGCCGACTATTGCAGATATAAGCATTTGTTGTATCAAGAACACTGTTTGTGTACTCGATCAGGCCAGTCTTATCCACATATATTCTGGAGTTAAGAGCAACCTGAAATGCACTGTTGTCCGGGTTCACAAATCTTCCCATGCTTTTCAGACTCCTTTCTGAAGCTGTTCCTCAAGCAGGAGGTTACAACTCACCTGTTTTATTTTGATCTTATCATTTCATAGAACAAATAACAAGTTGATGGCTGTTTTACTTGTGCAACATATGCAAATCCCACTCGAACAGTACGTTCTTTCCCAGTTCTGTCAACCATTATTTCATTTTGATCTCGCTGTTATACGAACATCTGCTGATCCTTCTTCTGTTGTGGCACTCCTACACCGCTTCATCGCTCTGTACCTCCGCTGCCGCTCAGCTCCAACACTAATCTTATCTGCCGGTGCTGTGCATGGAAAATACACACCCTTTTTGTACGGAAGATATGAGGTAACAGAGGACCTGGACAGGCCAAGAGCATTTGCAGTTGAAAGGACAGCAGCTTTATGATCCTGTGTTTTTCTGAAATCATCAAAGGTCACCTGCACCTTCTCCGCCACATCCGATACATACACTCCTGCCGTGATAAGCAGCTTCCGAACCTTGATCGGGTTCAGCCCCAGCTCATCTGCAATGGCCTGCAAAGACATCCCGGCATCATAAAGCACAACAGACGAATCCATCAACTCCTTAAGGATCTTCCCGGCATCATACTCCGGCTTAGATTTCCTGCGGCCACCTCCGGGCCTTCTTGGTTTATACGCTCTTTTCTCACCCATAGATTACAAAACCAGCTCATACATTTTGAAGGTCATCTCGCCGTCATCTGCCAGTACATACAGTTCCTCCTTACCAATACTGTTATGCAGCATTTCATCAGAAGGATGGATACCTTTCTTCCAATGTGGAAACGATGGATCACCCTGCTCCTGATCGATCAGCTCCCAGTACAGAGATTTTATGTTGTCAAAATCCTCTTTTACTGCCTTACGAAATATCATTTGTTCCATCTCCCCTTACTCATGCAGCTCCAGCGGCAGTCCGTCCGGGTCATGAAAAAATGTCATCTTCTTGCCGGTAAAATCATCCACACGGATCGGCTCACATTCGATCCCGACCTCCGCCAGCTCTTTCACCGTCTGCTCCACACTCTCCACACAAAAAGCAAGATGACGCAGACCACAAGCCTCCGGACGACTCACCCGCTTCGGTGGATTTGGTTCTGCAAAAATCTCCAGCTCCGTGTGTTCATCCACACGCAGATCCAGCTTCCAGTCCTTACGCTCTGAACGATAGTTTCTCTGATGATGGAAAAGCCAAGCTTGTTTACGTAGAAGTCTTTGGCGGATTCGTAGTTGGATACGATGATGGCGATGTGGTGTATTTTGATAGGTTCATTTTTGTACTCCTTTTTTGTTTTTTTATTTTCGTTATAAACTATATAGCAGGTTTTAAAATATACCGTGTGTGCTTTGGCTCTGAAAGAGCATGTGTTTCACACACGGCATTATTTTTATTTCAGTCTTTCACTCGCATTTTAGTATATCACAAATCTGCAAATAAATCAGCCTTGTACACGTATTTTTTACTCCACTGTAACACTCTTTGCAAGATTTCTCGGCTTATCGACATCCAGACCCTTTGCAACAGAAACATAATAGCCCAGAAGCTGCAGAGGAATCACTGCCAGACTGCCATAAAATGCTCATCTACCTTCGGTACATACACAGTGAAGTTCACCTGATCCTCAATCTCCTAGAGTCTATTTTCAGAAACCCTTTGCTTCACAGAAAAAAGGATTCGGGTGAATCCTTCTGCAATACGCCGCATCATAACTGTTTTAGTATCTACAAAAGTTTCTGAATGTAGCAGAGTTAAAATCTTCTGGCATATATATATTAAGATTGAAAGTCGATTATCGTTGAATATGGTACGATTCTGTTAAGCCCAGGAATAAATCTAAGGTGTAGATCAAAGGAACTCTCCAAAAGTTGCTACTGATTCTTGATTTGTTCTGGTCATAAGCATTACCTCATTAATATCATGTTTTTACAGTAAACAAGAAGAAATGCA
>ENA-OQAS01000241-OQAS01000241.1-human-gut-metagenome-genome-assembly--contig:-NODE-241-length-29352-cov-7.046022_pt1 | contig 29352 bp, 35 predicted proteins | sample MGYA00242733_ERZ504523 | MGnify/ENA primary metagenome ERZ504523 (study PRJEB26092, sample SAMD00036239) | human gut metagenome | host: Homo sapiens | study: EMG produced TPA metagenomics assembly of...
GTGTCGTTCTTGAATGTCAACTTCATATTTATTCTCCGTTCTCAGGAATTTTGCCTTTTTTCTAATTTTAACACAAGAAACCTTGACGGCAACGCTTTTTCAAATTATAATATGAAGTGCTGTTACGGCAAGTACATCCGCCCGTGGCGAAGCTGGATATCGCAGCAGATTCCGATTCTGAAGGCCGGGGGTTCGAATCTCCGGGCGGACCATAAACGCGCAAGCGTCTTTACGATGCTTGCCGCGTTTTATTTTTTGCCACTTGCCGGCACATATATTGGTAAAAAGTACACGATAATAGCGCCGACAGGCTGGACGGCTTTGTGAATAGGCGGTTTGATTCTTTTACATTGTATATAAGAGAGTTCTTGATTTCATACAGAAGCTATGTTATACTGAGTGTGAACGAACGGTCAGTAAAGTTAGAAACGGATAACTATAGATTTTTGAAAAACTGACCGGGTGCCGTTCTTGCTGATTTTGCCCCCATTTTTGAATTTTGAACGGAGGTAAGAAGATGAAAACAGGAAAAAAACGACTCACAGGTACGCTTTTGACGCTTTGTGCCGCTTTGTTGGTGCTTTGCATCGTGCTTGCCGCAGGATGCGGCAAAGCGGCAAAGCCGACGCAGTATTGCCGGAGGTGCGGAACAACGGCACGGCGGTTCAGTGGAAATACAGAGATGAAACCGATTGGTGCGACCTTGTGGCGCTTACCGAACTGCGGGGCGCTGCCGGAGAAAACGGAAAGAACGGCACAGACGGTAAAGACGGCTCTAACGGTGCCGACGGTAAGAACGGAATAAACGGTACGAACGGCAAAGATGGTATGAACGGCGTTGACGGCACAGACGGGCAAAACGGTATTGACGGTAAAGACGGCACAGACGGCGTCAACGGCAAGGACGCATGAACGCCAAAAATATAGAAGTGCAGCGAGCCGAAACCCACATACAGTGGCGTTATGAGGGCGGCGAGTGGCAAAATCTTGTGGCGATCGCCGATATAGAAGGCCCTGCCGGACAGAACGGAACGGACGGTGCAAACGGAAAAACACCGGAATTTCGCGTAAGTGAAAATATCCTGCAATGGCGTTATGCCGGCGATGAAATATGGCTGAACCTCTACGACCTTACCGCATTAAAAGGTGCGGATGGCAGAGACGGCGTTGACGGCAAGGATGGTATAAACGGAAAAGACGGAACAAACGGACAAAACGGCTCTGACGGCAAAGACGGTAACACCCCGTTTGTCGGCGAGAACGGCAACTGGTGGATTGGAACGACCGATACAGGAGTGAAAGCCACAGGTGTTGACGGTGAAAAAGGAGAAAAAGGAGACACCGGCGAAAAAGGCGAAAAGGGTGACAAAGGAGATAAAGGCGACAAGGGCGACCCCGGTCAGAACGGTAGCTGTTCGGGATATTTTTGCGGAGAGGGGTATGTACCGTCAACCCATCTTTCAGACGGTGCAGTTCCCTTGTACTATCGGGAAATGCATAACCGCGGCGGGCTTATATCGTACAACGGAACAACACTCAGGCTGAAAAAAGGACATACCTACAGTGTGTGTGTAAGCGGCATGGTCAATGCAAGCACAAATGATAAAAGCGGATATCATTCTGTTCGGATGACTGACGGTTACGATGATAACTATTGCAGATATATTACACTGATAGAACAAGACGGCAGGGGATCAAATTCTCTCTGCTTCAACAGAATATATGACCTTACCGGCGCGAGAAACGATGTTGAACTCAATTTTTCGCTGGAGCAAGGTGATTACAAGACCTATCTGCTTTCATTCAGAGGCTCTGTTACAATCATCGCTCTTGACTGAGCAGATATACACGAAAACGGAGGTAGCAAGAAATGAAGAAACGAATACTCAGCATCCTGCTCACCCTGTGCATGGTGCTATGCCTTGTGCCGACTACGGCGTTTGCCGCGGACTGCGCGGAGGATCTGGTAGACCCCGTGATCTGGATTCACCTCAGTTCTGATGGCGGCGGCTACTATGACGTTCTAAATGGTACATGGACGGCGGCGGATTTCTTCCAGCCGGGCAAGGCGCCAAAGGGAGCGAAAATCACTGCGGTCACGCCGCCTACTTCTCCCTCCATTCCGGTTAGTGTGAATGTAAACAGCGACGGTACGCTGAACTGCACGAAAACCGAAAACACCACGGAACCAGTACCCAAATCAGAGACCTATACCGTCACCATCACCAGCGATGACTACGCGCCCATTTCCGCTCCGCTGACCGTGCGCCAGTATCTCAATGCAGGCTTTAGGGGACCGGTCTATTTCGATGATGAGTTGCTCTACGGAGATACCTATACTTACACGTGCCGGGTGAATAACCCCGGTGAAAACGGCGTCTGGTCCGCGCTGATACAGGACCCCCAGATGTTTGAAATTTATAAAGAGACCACCGACACCACCAGCGAACCGGGGAAGTCTATCTACACCGTCCACATCCGAGCCATCAAGGCAGGCGCACGCATAACTTGTATCGACTTTCTGTATGTTTCCGATACGACAATGGCATCGTCTAAAGTTTCCAGGGGGGCTGTCACCGGCGGTGCTGTCCGTACGCGCCCCCTCACCGTGACGGCTGGCAGCGCAACCATCACCGAGGGCAATGCGCTGCCAACAGACCTTGTGACCTGTACCGGCCTGCTGGACAGCGAAGGACGCAAGGACGACCGGGATACCGTGCTGGACAATGCTCTGGGCTACCAACTGCTTGACGCAAACAACGAGGAAGTCACGGCGGCCACGGCACGCAATATGCCCGGAACCTACACTGTTGTTCCCGCTGCCACCCTCAAATCCGGCTGGGGCGAGCGGTATTCGCTTAACAAGGTCAACGGCACGCTGACGGTGGAAAATCAGCCTGACGAGCAGTTTACCCTCGCCCCCGGCGGCAGATACTATTTCGACCTGTCGGCAATGAATATTCCCGGAACGGTAAACAGCAATCTGCCGGACAGCACCCTGCACTATGTGCCGTTTACCTATGTGGGCACGGTGAACGCCTACAAGCTCACATCGGAGACGGCAACCACCCAGGCGTATGCACAGCAGAATAAATATCTCCACAGCCTGTTCATTGCGGATCATGCCGTAACAAATGATGTAAGCTGGGATGCCCTGAACACCGCAGATTTGATTTTCGGCAAGGACTATGCCGCAGGCGGCGTAAACTATACGCTGCGCGCGCCGTCCGCGGGAAGTAGTTTTATAGGCTCGGGCGATTCAGAACGCGGCACGCCCCAAAGCAACGAATGGGACAGGATACTGGACAAGAAGGACGGATATATCAAAAACTGGGATGGGATGTTTTCTTGGGGGCAAGACACTTTTGAACGAGGTACGGAGCCGAACCGTGCGGTTCGCGGGCTCGATTCGGCCCGCCACTGGAGCAGGTTCCATGCTATGGATTCCCGCCCGTTCTTCGGTTTCCGCCCCGTGCTTGAAGTCCTGAACCCCGGCACGCTGGGCGCTGACGGGCTGAAAGCCGTTACCCTCGACCTTGGCGGCGGCAAGCTGGGTAATAGCTCCGAGGATATTCAAATCATCGTGAAAACCGGCAGCGACTTACCGCGCCTGCGTCCGACGACCTGACCCGCCCGGACGGAGATACAGGCAATTTCTTTATGTGGCGCGGAAGCAACGGTAAATTCTACGTTCCCGGTGACAGCGTTCCTGCTGATGTGACAGCACTGACAGTGCAGTGGACAGTCCCGACCTATGCCGTCACACTGCACCCCAACGGCGGCACCATCAACAGCGGCAATGTCACCGGATACACCTATGGCGTGGGCGCAACACTCCCGACAGCGACGATATGACCTATACAGGCCACACGTTCAAGCTGGTATGACAACGAAAATCTGACCGGCTCTCCTGTTACGGCAATCGGCGGTACAGGAACGGGCAATAAGGAATACTGGGCAAAGTGGGAGATCAATCAATATACCATCACAGTCAAACCCGAAAACGGCAAAGCGGATATTACCATAACGCAGGACTACGGCACGAATATTACCGCCCCTGCCGACCCGACAAGAGATGGCTACACCTTTATGGGCTGGGACAGGGAAATTCCCAAGACCATGCCTGCCGAAAATATAACGCTCAAAGCACGATGGAAAGACAGTGAAAAGCCCACGGGCGAAATTATCATAGGTGCCAATAAATGGCAGGAATTCTTAAACAAGCTCACCTTCGGCCTGTTTTTTAAGGATACGCAGGAGGTGACGATAAACGCCGCCGACAACAGCGGAACCGTGTTTGTCTCCTATTTGGTGACCGATCGGGATCTTTCAGAGGCGGAACTGGGGTCTCTCGTATTTAGCGGATATGAGGAGCCGTTTCGCATAAACCAACGGGGAATATATTGTTTATGCAATGCTTGTTGACGCGAACCTGAATATAACATACCTTCGTTCCGACCGCATAACGCTTGACAATGTTCAGCCGGTCATCGGCGGCATAGAAAACGGCAAGACCTATTGTGAAGCACAGACGGTCACCATTGACGAAAAGTATGTGAACACCGTCACCGTAAACGGCACAGAGGTCACGCTTGACAAGAACGGCAGCTTTATTCTTTCTGCGGCAGACGGCGAGCAGAAGATTGTTGCTACCGACAAGGCCGGCAACACCGCCGAAATGACCGTAACGGTTAACGACGGGCATACCTTCGGTGAATGGGTATCGAACGGCGACGGCACACACACCCGTAAATGCACGGTGGACGGCTGCAACGGGCTTGAAACAAAGGATTGTTCCGGCGGCACAGCCACCTGTACCGAAAGGGCGGTATGCGAGGTCTGCGGAAAGGCTTACGGCGAGCTTGACCCGAAGAACCACACCGACCTGAAGCATATCCCTGCCAAGGCGGCGACAAAGACTGCCGGGGGCAATATTGAGTATTGGTACTGTGAAGACTGCGACAAGTATTTTGCCGATGCCGCGGCCACCAAAGAAATCAAACAGGCAGATACCGTAACGGCCAAACTGTCTGGCGCTGCCAAATCACCCCAAACCGGTGGGGACAGCGGCGTTGTGACCGCATTGCTGCTAAGCGGCGGTGCGTTCATCTGCTTGGTATCCCGCCGGAAAAAGCGCACCCACACCGTGTAAACACACAAATCATTGCATAAAAAGAGCAGACATCATGTCTGCTCTTTTTAACACCCGGCAGGAAAGCCTTTGCGCTCTTTACAGAGAACGATGGGTATGATAAAATGCAGGGAGGTGAGCAAAATGTATGAACCCAGCGAAACACGCTACGAGACAATGCCCTATAACCGGTGCGGCAAAAGCGGTCTGCGGCTGCCGGCGCTGTCTGTGGGGCTGTGGCAGAACTTTGGCGTGAACGACGATTACGATACCATGAAAGAGATCATTCTAACGGCCTTTGACCATGGGGTGACCCATTTTGACCTGGCTAATAATTACGGGCCGGAGCCGGGGCGGGCAGAGATCAACTTTGGCCGCATATTCAAGGAAAATCTGCGCCCTTACCGGGATCAGCTGATTATCAGCACCAAGGCCGGGTATGAGATGTGGCCGGGTCCCTACGGCGGTCGGGGCGGCAGCCGCAAGTACCTGACTGCTTCCCTGGACCAGAGCTTGCAGCGGATGGGGCTGGAGTATGTGGATATTTTTTATCACCACTGCATGACCCCGGACACGCCGCTGAAGGAGACGGCTCTGTGCCTGGCGGATCTGGTGCGCCGGGGTAAGACCCTGTATGTGGGCATGAGCAATTATGACGGCAAGACCATGCACCGTATGTACCACAAGTGCGACGATGTGCAAGCGCCTTTGTCATCAACCAAAATCGCTATTCCATCTTTGACCGCACGGTGGAGAAAAACAAGCTGCTGAAAGAAGCCCGGGACAAGGGCAAAGGCGTGATCTGCTTTTCGCCGCTGGCCCAGGGGCAACTGTCGGATAAATACGCCAAAGGCATCCCGGAGGCCGCCCGCCTGTTTGGCAACGATAAGCTGCAAGCCATGTGGGTTATGATCAGCACCGTGCCCAGCAGATTGAAAAGCTCTATCAGCTGGCAAAAGACCGGGGCGAGACCCTTTCTCAGCTGGCAATCCAGTGGCTGTGGCAGCAAAAGGGGGTCACCTCCGTGCTGGTGGGCGTGCACTCCAAGGCGCAACTGCTGGAGAATTTGGCTGCGCTGGAACAGCCGCCCCTTAGCGAGGCGGACCTAATTCGTATTGACTCTTACAGCAAATAACAGCACTTTATACAGAATAAGTAAAACAAAAGGAACGCGGCTGACAGTCGGGTTCCTTTTCGTTTGACAGTGCCGACGGAATATGCTACCCTTTTACCAAGAACGGCGGGCGGCGGCCCGTGATTTGGAGAGAAAAGAATGCCCTATATGCAAATGACAGAGGAGCAGTTCAAGGTTCCTGTGCTGAAAAATGTGATCTATGCCCTGCGCCTGGTGTGGCAGACGGACAAGCGCCTGCTCATCGGCTATCTGTTGCAAGAGGGGCTGTATGCGGTGTTTTCCCGCTATTTGCAGAATATTTTGTTCTTAAAGATCCTGCTGGATGTGATCACCGGCAGCGGCGACTTCCGCACCTATGTGGGAGAGTTGGCGGCGTTTGCCCTTTTGGCGCTGGTGGTGAAGGTGGCCCAGTGGAGGGTATGCGCATGGAGAAGTGCGCTACCAAGCGGGTGCTGAAGTTGCTGAACGACCGGATCTTTGAAAAGGCGCTGTCTGTGGATGTGGCCTGTTATGAGAACCCGGAATTCTACGACAAATATCAGCGGGCAACCATGGTGACCACCAATGGCTTTTTTGACCTGATCTGCTTTGATTTTTCTGCCTTTGTGGCGGATGTGGTGGCGCTGGTGTGCGTGATGGCCACCGTGGCGGCGGTGCACCCGCTGTATCTGCTGTTTTTGGTGCCGGTGTTCTTTGTGTTCGCCGTAGAGGTGTATAAGAGCAAGTGCGTCTATCGGCGGGATATGTCCATGACCGCCAACAAACGAATGCAAGCCTATGTGCAGCGCACGGTGTACCTGCGAGAGTACGCCAAGGATATGCGCACCTCCAATATCTTTGCCGTGATGGTTCGGCGTATGGAGGCGGCCACCAAGGCCAATGTGCGCATTTTGAGAGACTACGGCGTGCGGTTGTTTTTGTACAGCGTAGTCAGCAGCCTGCTTGGTGAGCTGCTGCCGGTGCTGGGCACTTATGCCTTTGCCTGCCACAGCTTTGTGCAGGGCAGCGGGCTGACCGTGTCCGGCTTTAGCGTGGTGCCTCCGGCATTAACGCGGTGCGGGAGTCTACCCTGGACACCACCGAGTGCTTTGACGAAATGACTTTGATGGCGTTGTATTTTCAGAATTTGCGGGAGTTTTTGGACTATCGGCCCAGGTGGTATCCGGTCCTCTGCCGGTGCCGCCGCTGGAGACGCTGGAATTTTGCCATGTGGACTTTACCTACCCGGGCACCGATCGACGGGTGCTCCACGATGTGAACTTTACCCTGCGGCAGGGCGAGACCCTGGCGGTGGTGGGCATTAACGGCGCCGGCAAATCCACGCTGGTCAAGCTGCTGCTGCGGTTTTACGATCCTACGGTTGGCCAAATTCTCTATAACGGCAAGCCGCTGCCGGAATATGACCTGGAGCAGCTGCGGGCTGCCTTTGGCACCGTGTTTCAGGATTATAAAAACTTTGCCCTGTCTGTCAACGAGAATGTGATCGGCCACGCTTGTACCCCGGCGGAAAAAGCTCTGGCAGAGCAGGCACTGCGCCACAGCGGTGTGTGGGACAAAATTGCCTCGCTGCCCCGGGGGGCGGACACGGTGCTGACCCGAGAGTTTGACGAGGCGGGCACCGGTCTGTCCGGCGGCGAAAATCAAAAGGTATCCACCGCCCGGCTGTTTGCCCGGGACTTCCAGATCGCCGTGCTGGACGAGCCAAGCTCCGCCCTGGATCCGGTGGCGGAGTATAAAATGTATGAGAATTTGCTGCAAGTGACAGAGAACAAGACGGTGATCTTTATCTCGCACCGGCTGTCCAGTGCGGTGCTCAGCGACCGCATTTTGGTGCTGGCCGACGGTCAGGTACAGGAGAGCGGCTCCCACCGGCAGCTGATGGAGCGAAACGGACTGTATGCGGATATGTTCCGCCTGCAAGCCTCCGGTTACAAGCAGGAAGGGGGTGCCGCCGGTGCGCAAGCCTAAGCATGCGGGAGAGCACTCCATGTTCTCCAATTTATTCTACTTTTTGCGGCTGCTGTTTGCAGCCTCCCCGGCGCTGGTGATCGGCGAACTGGCATGGGGCGTGTTGACGGTGCTGCCCGGCCAACTGGTCAGCGTGCTGGGGGTTAAGTATGTGATCGACATTGTCACCTCCGGTCGGGACTTAAAGCGGCTGTACGCGTGGTAGCCGTTGTGGTGGCGCTGTTGGCGCTGTGCGACTGGCGTCCTATTTGTATCGGGAGTTCTTTTGGAATGTGCAAAGGGAGAAAGCCTATTACCGGCTGAACCGGCGGCTGTATGCCAAGCGGCGGAGCTGGACCTGGCGTCCTATGATGACCCGGAATTTTACAACCGCTTTATTCTGACCATTGAGTCCTCCGGCGACAATATCCAAAACCTGCTGGGCCTGGTGCGCCGGTACTTTGGCAACTTGATCTCGTTGATTGCCATTTCCTCTGTGCTGCTGACCATTGACCCGCTGTGTTTGGTGATTATTTTGGCGTCTATTTTGCTGTTTTTGCCACTAAGCAAGGCCATTAGCAACTTGCAGGTGCAACGCCAGGTGGAGAACACCCGCTATCATCGGCGGGCAGACTACTTCCAGCGGCTGTTTTACTTGCAGGATTACGCCAAAGAGGTGCGTATGAACGGCATTGCGCCTCTGCTGATGGAGCGCTACGACCAAGCGGCGGACGATGTGATCGCCTGCCAAAAGAAATACTTTGGCAAGATCACCCGCCGCTATCTGCTTCAGGAGACCGGAGTGCAGGTGCTGGGCTTTATGTTTGTGCTGCCCATGTACCTGGGCTACCTGGTGCTGGTGCGCCACCAGATCAGCCCCGGGGATTTTGTGGCCAGCTTTAACGGCGCCTATGCCATCGCCATGAGCCTGAATTTTCTCACCGTGTGGGGCGTTGCCCAGTTTGACGAGCGGGCCAAGATGATCGAGAAGTACCGGGCCTTTCTCCACGCCGAACCCACCATTCGGGACGGGGCGCAGGCGGCGCCCAAGAGTCGGCCCGGCGAGATCAAGCTGGAACACCTGACCTTTACTTATCCCGGTGGGGCGGCGCCTGTTTTGCAGGATATTAACCTGACGATTCACCCGGGGGAGAAGATTGCCCTAGTAGGCTACAACGCGCCGGTAAGACCACTTTGACCAATTTGCTGCTGCGGCTGTATGAGCACCGGTGGGCGGATCCTGATTGGTGGGCAAGACATTCGGGACTGCACCCTGCAAAGCCATCGGGATCGGTTTGCGGCGGTGTTCCAGGACTTCCAGCTGTTTGCCTGTCGGGTAGGGGAGAATGTGGCGCTCAGTCCGCAGTTTGACCCGGAGCGGGTGCGCCGTGCGCTGGACCACAGCGGCTTTCATCGACCTCTGCCCCGGGGCGTGGACACCCAGCTGCTGCGGGAGTTTGACGATGACGGACTGATGCTTTCCGGCGGCGAGAGCCAAAAGGTGGCGGTGGCGCGGGCATTCTACAAGGACTGCCCCTTTGTGATCCTGGATGAGCCTCTGCCAATTTGGACCCGGTGGCGGAATACCAGCTGAACCGGGCTATGCTGGAGGCTGCCCGGGACAAGACGGTGATCTTTATTTCTCACCGGTTGTCCACCACGGTGCAGGCGGATAAAATTTATGTGATGGAGCAGGGGCGGATCATAGAGAGTGGCTCGCACAGTGAACTGATGGCGGCAGACGGCACTTATGCTTATATGTTCCGCCTGCAAGCGGAGAAGTATAAGAACGCCAAAAGTGAATAACGATAAAAAGCGAACGATTTTTATATCGTTCGCTTTTGTGTTGCTAAAAGATGTTACCCACCGTTACCTTGCTGTTGTCGTAAATCTCTGCCAGTTCCGTTTGGCACTGGCGAATGGTAGGGCGCAGATCGTCGCTTTCGTCCCGAGCCAAGGGTTGCAGGGTGCCCAGGGTTACCCCCGCCTCTTGTAAAGCGCGGTGCTCCATGAGCACGCACAGGGTGGGGTAGCGGGCGGTCCAAATATTTTGCAGTTGGCGGGCCTTGCGTTCTGCCTCCGGGTAATTCTCTTCTGCGGCGGCCGCGTCCATGCTTTGCAGTAGGGTCTCCATATTCTCAAAGGTGGTCTTGACCGTGTGCTGTTCAAAGATACATAGCCCTGCGACCAGCAGCAAAAACAAAATGGCAAACCAAGTGCGCTTCACTTTTTTCTCTCCTTTTTTACGGCAAAGACGGTGCCGCTGTCATCTATGGTCACCACCAGCTGTTCACCGGGGCACAGGCTCTCCTTTTGCAGCGCTTGGCAATGGACGCCGTGTCCAGCACTTGGTCACCGAAATATTCCGGCACAATGTGGCCGTCGGTGACTACGGGTATGGGAAAGCCGTTGTCCGGCGTCGGTACGCCCAACTGTTTGGGGGTCACCGGGCTTTCCTCCGTACGCAGCCGCACGGACAGGCTGCCGTTGGTCTCCACCACCGCTTCCTCCACGGTGGACAGATCAAATACATCCTTTTGGCGCAGGGCGTCTATCAAATCGTCTACGGTAAAGCGCAGACGACGCATTTGCTTTTGATCCGGTTTGCCGTGGCGTATGAGAAAGATGGGTCTCCCTTGCAGCAGGTTTCGCAGCCGCAGACTTTTCATGGACGCCACGGAGGCGAGAATTTCCAGACTTACCAGTAGCAGCATGGGCAAAAAGGCGTTGGCCAGGGGCATGGTGTTGTCTTGTAGGGGAATGGAGGCAATCTGGCTTACCAATATGGTAATGACCAGTTCGTGGGGGTTCAGCTCGCCGATCTGGCGCTTGCCCATGATCCGCATAGCCAGAATGACGGTAAAGTAGATCAGCAGTGCGCGAATAAGAGTTACTGTCATTTCAATCACCGGTTGTATTTTGTGAATAAATCCCCCGGTTATGCCAAAATTAGTACGGGTGATAGAAATTGGAAAACCTTAGGCGCCAATATAACGATAATGTACAGAAATTTAAGGCGGACTTTGCGGACTGTTCGGATTTTTTGCTCAAGGAGGCGGAAACCGGCGGTCGCAAGTGTTTTTTCGCTGTGATGGACGGATTGGTGGATTCTTTGCAGCTGGGGCAGATGATTATGGGACCGGTGCTGGGCGCACAGGTGGAGGCATGCACCCCCGGCGAGCAGTTTCGCCAGCTGATGCGTACCTGCGTGCAGTCGGTAGAGCTGAAAGAGGCAAAGACCTTTGAGGATGCTTACTATTATCTGATGAGCGGCTTTTGCGTGTTTGTGTTGGACGGCTGTCCCCGAGCTATGGTCATGGGTATTCAGGGTTGGACCAAGCGCAGTACCGACGAGCCGGAGAGCGAAAGCAATGTGCGCGGAGCCAAAGAGTGCTTTGTGGAGTCTGTGAACGACAACAAGGCGCTGCTGCGCAAGCGCATGAAAACCCATCACTTAAAGCTGCGCCAAATCCAGCTGGGCACTGCTGCCCCGACTCCGGTGGTACTGGCTTTTTTGGATGACCGTGCCGCGCCGGAATTGGTGAATGCGGTGGAGCAGCGGCTAAAGGATGCGCATTTAAACACGGTGGCGGATTACGGCGAACTGCTGCCCTTTTTAGACACAAATATGCGTTCCTTTTTCTCTGCCGTAGGCACCACAGAGCGCCCGGATGTGTTGGCGTCCAAGCTTTATGAGGGCCGGGTGGCGGTACTGGTGGAGGGCACGCCCTTTGTACTTTATGTGCCGTATCTTTTCAGCGATAATTTTCAGTCTTTGGATGATTACGATTATCCGCCGTTCTTCGGCGGCTTTGTGCGGCTGTTGAAGTATTTCAGTTTTGGCATTTCCGTGTTTTTGCCCGGGGTGTATGTGGCGCTGGGCACTTTTCATCAAGACTGATTCCTACCAACTTGCTGTTTACCATTGCGTCGGCAGAGTTCCGTACCCCGCTGTCCCTGATGAATGAGGCCATTATGACCCTGATCTTTTATGAAATCATGCGGGAGGCGGGGCTGCGGTTGCCCAAGGTCGTCGGCCACGCGGTGTCTATCATCGGCGCCATTGTTATCGGTGAGGCCACCGTGTCTGCCGGGCTGATCGGCGCGCTATTTTGGTGATTATCGCCATTACCGCCATTGCCTCTTATGTGGCGTTTCCGCTGTATGACAGCGTGTCGGTGCTGCGGCTCTTGTTTATCCTGGCCGGGGGACTCACCGGACTTACGGTTTGATGCTGGGCATGGCGGCGCTGTTTGTAAATATTTGCAGTCTCAGCCCCTACGGCGTGCCGTACGCCGCCCCCATCGCGCCGCTGAATGTGCGCTCCCTGGGCGATGTGTTTTATCGGGAAAGTTGGACCAAGCTGGCCCGCCGCCGGGTGCGGGTACAGGATCTGCGGGGTGCGCATATTGACCAGTGTGAATAACAGCAAAATTTCTTCGTTCAGTCTGTTTGCCATGCTGTATATCAGCCGCCTGGTGGTGAGCCTGACCCATGTGCAGTCTATTATGGCAGGTAAGTTGTCTACCAAATGCTGATGAGCGTGGGGGTAGCGCTGGTGCTTTCCCTGTTGTTTGCGGTGCCCGCGCTTCTTTGTGTGCAGCGGGACTGCTCACCGTTGGCGCACAGAACGATGGGCACTCTTTATGCCTGTAATTTTATCTTCTTGGCGGGGATCAATGTGAGCCGCTTTGCCTACTTCGCCTCTGCCCGGTTGAATCCGGAGGCCAAAAGTTGGGGGTTTGCCTTGCTGATTATTCTATTTGCGGTGTATGGGGCGTTGGTTGGGCTGCAAGGATTGTCTCGTTTTTCCGGCTTCGCCTTTTGCCTGATTGTGCTTGTGGTAGCGGTGGTGTTGGGCTTTAATGTGCAGCACTTTCAATGGTTTAGCCTGTTTCCGCCAGGCAGCAATACCGTGGGTGAAGTGGTGCGAAACGGCGTGGTGCTGTCTGCCAATACGGCAGAGATTACGATCTTTTTGGTGCTGGCGGATCGGGGGGTCATCGGCGGACGTCGTTTTGGTGCCTTTTATGGCGCTATGGGGTGTTCGTACCTGACTACGAGCCTGCTGTTTCTCTTTGCCATCGGCGTGATGGGGGACGCGGCCGGGTTACAGGCGTTTCCGATTTATACCCTCTCTCAGCTGGCAGGCAGTGGCTCAATGGTGCGGATGGATGCGCTGTATACCGGCTTTTGGATCTTTGCTATCTTTATTAAGGCGGCACTGCTGATTTATTGTGCGGCAGTGACCTGCCGGGCAGTGGTGGGTACAAGGGCAAGTGCCTGGGCGCCGGTTTGGCGGCCTTTGCCGTCAGTTGTGCGCTGGGACGGTTGATGACTGTGGGTCAGCACTCGCCGATGATCACAGTGGTGCCCTTTGCAGTGTTTTCCTCTCTCATTCCCTTGGTGTGGCTGCTGAGGCACAGAAAGGCGCGTGGTACAAATGAGACGAATAATTAAGTTACTTCTTTGTTTATTGTTGGTGTCGGCCACACTGTGCGGCTGCTCCGGGCGGCGCACCCTGAGCAATTTGGCAGTGGTGGAGGGCATGAGCATTGACCGGGCGGCCAATGGAGTGTCCGTCTCGGTGCAGACCTTGAATATGACCAAGAGCGGCAACGGCTCAGAGGCTCTGTCCGGCAATATTACCATCAATACCGCAGAGAGCGGCACCGGTATCTCCCAGGCTCTGTCTAAACTGTCCGAGGACTTGTCCCGCAATTTGTTTTTAGGACAAAACAAGATTACGGTGTTCAGCAGCAGCGTGGCACGGCACGGGGTGGGCGACAATATGGATTACTTTGTGCGCAGCGCCGCCAGTCGGCCGGATGTGCTGCTGTGCGTGGCAGACGGTAACGCCAAGGCGCTGTTGGAGAGTAAGGAAGACGACGCTTTGGTGCCCAGCGCAAATATGGTGCGCCTGTTGCAGAATGGGCAGGATAGCGGTATGGGCGCGGTGGTGTCCGTTAATGACGCGCTGCGCCGCTTTGCCAGTCCTACCTCGGATATTTATTTGCCGCTGTTAAAGAAAGCGGGCACACATACGGCTTTTGAAGGGTTGGCGCTGTTTGATGGGGGCAAGATGACCGCCACGGCGGATATGGACGATACTTTCGGCATCCTCCTGATGAACGGTAAGATTAAAAGCGGACTGCTAACCCTGCAAAATGACAAGCTGGGGCATATCGGGGTGGAACTGGTGTCCTGCAAGGTGAGGGCACGGAGCGCCATGGAGAACGGGCGACCGGTGTTTCGGGTAACGGTGCGAACGCAGTTGATGCTGGATGAAGTGCAAAAGGGCTATATCAGTACCATAGATAATCGCGCCATTTCCGTCATAGAGCACCTGGCGGAGCAAAAGCTGGTGGACCTGTGCACCGGGGCTTACGCCTGCTTGCAGCGCCGGATGCGACGGCGTGCAGGTTGGGGCGCGGCTGGCAATGTCGGACCCGGCGGGGTATGCAGCGGTTAAAGCGGACTGGAATCGAGCGTTCTCTGCCTCGGTGATTCAGGCTGTCTGCCACTGCCGGATTACGAAAATTAACGATAATTCCATCAGAGAATAGGCGCCGTCAGCACCGCAGAGTGGAGCAGGCTTACCAGATCACTGCTGCCTTGGGTGTGAAATGCGGCGAACATGGGCACACCGAATGTGAGCAAAAACAGCAGAGCAAACAGGATCAATACTTTTTTCAAAGCGGATCTCTCCTTTCAGATAACTTGACATTTGTCTATTATAATTGTATAATGATTGTTCTAAATGTATGTTTGAAAGGAGCGATTTTGTGGCTTCCAATTATATTTCGCCCATCTCCATGGACGCACTGTCCAATTTGTGCCAGGAGCTGGGGAAGAATAACTATATCAATGCCCACGATTTTGAACGCTATCAGGTAAAGCGGGGCCTGCGCAACAGCGACGGCACCGGCGTGATGGCCGGATTGACCCGTATCTGCTCGGTAGAGGGCTACTATATTCTGGACGGCGAGCGGATTCCTACGGACGGCAAGTTGTCTTACCGTGGTTATGACATTCGTGATTTGGTGGACAACTGCATTGCCGAGGACCGCTTTGGCTATGAGGAAGTAGTGTGGCTGCTGCTGTTTGGCAATCTGCCCACTGCCAATCAGCTGTATTCTCTCCACGAGGTGCTGTCCGAGTGCCGGGCACTGCCGGACGAGTTTGTGGAAGATGTGATTATGAAGCATGCCTCCAAGGATATTATGAACAAGATGGCGCGCTGCATTTTGTCCCTTTACTCTTTTGATGAGAACCCGGACGATACCTCTATTCCCAATGTGCTGCGTCAGTCCTTGCAGTTGATCGCCCAGACCCCCACCATTATGAACAGCGCCTATCAGATCAAGCGCCGTACATTCTACAACAAGACCATGTTCCTGCACCCGATCAACAAGGAGCAGACCATGGCGGAGTACATTTTAAATCAGCTGCGGGTGGACAAGACATTTACCCGCGAAGAGGCCAAACTGCTGGATATTTGCTTAATGCTCCATGCAGACCACGGCGGCGGTAACAACTCTACCTTCTCTACCCGTGTGCTTACCTCCAGCGGTACGGATACGTATTCGGCCATTACGGCCGGCTTCGGCTCCCTGAAAGGTCCTCGCCATGGCGGCGCCAACATTCGAGTGACGCACATGATGGAGGACATTATTGCCCATGTGGCAGACCCCACCAAGCCGGAGCAGGTGAAAGATTACCTGGTTAAAATCCTGAATAAAGAAGCCGGTGACGGCTCCGGTTTGATCTACGGTATGGGCCACGCAGTCTATACCAAATCAGATCCCCGCGCGTGATCTTAAAATCCAATGCCCGCAAGCTGGCTTATGAGGCCGGATTTGAAAAAGAGTTTAAAACCTTGGAGAATGTGGAGATGCTGACCCCGGAGGTGTTTGCCGAGGTAAAGGGCGACGACAAGGTGATGTGCGCCAATGTAGATCTGTACTCCGGTTTGGTTTACAAGGTGCTGAAGATCCCGGAGGATCTGTTTACCCCGCTGTTTGCCACCGCCCGTATTGCCGGTTGGTGCGCGCATCGGCTGGAGGAACTGATTTCCGGCGGCCGAATTATGCGTCCGGCATACAAGAGCGTGTCCCACGCCAGAACGTACATTGCCCCGGCGGACCGAGAGGTTCAGGGCTGATTTTGAACGAAAGAGGAGCGAAAAAGTGCGTACCAGACCCCAACTGATCCCTTGGATTCTGACTTTTGCGATCACCGGGCGGCGGTGGTATTGCGCTTTGTTCAGCTCCTCCTTTTTACGGACAGCAGTACCGGGCGGGTCACGGCTGCCGGTGCGCCGTTGACTTATGGGCTGTATGCTTTGCTGCTGTGTGCCGGTGTGTGTTGCACTGTGTGTGCCCTGCACCAAAGCCATACGGCAGTGGCGGTGGCTGCAAACGGCGGCATCCGCAGGCTGACCGTTGTGTCCTATCTGGTGTCTGTGGCGTTCTTTTTTGATTTTATTTACCGCTGCTTTTTGTGCTACGACTTGACGGACGGTGCGGTTTATTTACAGTGGAATGACCTGGTCAGCGAAGGGCTGACGGCACTGTTTGCTTTACTCAGCTGCTCCTACTATTTTGTTGTAGGGCGCAGCTATGGGGGCGGACGGTATGATTTTCGCGCTTTCCGCTTCTTTCACTTTGTGCCGGCGCTGTGGGGGCTTTGCCGTTTGCTGACCATTTTAGCTAAGATGGTCAGTGTGCTGGTAGATACCCAGACGGTGTGTGAGGTGCTGTTTTTGGTGGCGCTGCTGCTGTTTCTCTTTTCCTTTGCAACGGCGGTGGTTACCTCCCGCCATGCAGGGCGTGCGGTGGTGTTCTTTGGCCTGCTAGTGTTTGTGTGCGGCTGTGTGCTGGCATTGCCCGGACTGTCCGTATGGTTTACCGGGCACCGGAATCTGTTGAACGGCAGCCTGTATTTCGGCCCGGCGGATTTATTGCTGGGTGTGTTCGCCCTGGCTTTTGTGCAGGATCTGCGCCGTCGCAGCGCAGCGGATTAGGAGCGTGCCTTTGTTTTTGCAACCTTAAAGACCGTGGCCGGTCAGGTACTGATGCTGTACCTGATCTCTCTGATCGGCTTTGTGACGGATAAGTTGGGCGTGTTTCGCCAGGCGGACGCCAAGCGGGTGATCGACCTGCTGTTTAATATCGTGCTGCCCATTGCCATTATTTATACATTTATGACCATGGCGTATACTCCGGACCATGTGCGGGGTATTCTTTTGGCGTTTGTGTGCGCCTTTGCCACCCACCTGGTGGGCGGCGTGCTGGGACAGCTGTGCTTTCGTCACCGCAGTCCCATGGAGCGGGGCGTGTACCGCTACGGTATGCTGTTCTCCAACGCCAGCTTTTTGGCGCTGCCTTTGGCTCTGGCGGTGATTGGCTCGGAGGGCGTGTTCTACTGCTCCGTTTATGTGGCTGTTTTTAATGTGGTGGCCTTTACCTACGGCATTTATGAGATCAGCGGCCATACCGCCAAGATCGACCTGCGCCGGTTGGTGCTGAACCCCGGCTCCATGGCGGTGCTCATCGGGCTGCCGCTGTTCTTTTTGCAGCCCAAGCTGCCCCAGGTGATCCTGCGACCCATGGAGATGGTGGGCAACTGTAATTCGCCCTTGGCCATGATGATTTTCGGCACCTTTCTTGCCAATGCGGACTGGAAGCGTATGTTCGCCAAAAAGGAGCTGTACTTTTGCTCCCTAATGCGTTTGGCAGTGATTCCCCTGTGTATGGTGGGGCTGTTTTACCTGTGCGGTGTGCGGGGTGATCTGCTGATTGCTATGGTCATCTCCGCCTCTGCCCCTACGGCCACCAATACGGCTATGTATGCGGCCAAGTACGACAATGACGCCGCCTTGGGCAGCGAGTTGGCCGCCCAGTCCTCACTGTTTTCCATTGTTACCATGCCGGTGGTGGTGGCGCTGGCAGCGGTGATTTAACCCCAAAAAAGGTGAAATTTGTCTAAATAAGTACAAATTGTAAATTTTGTTTGAAGTGATAATACAGATAGTTGTAAGTTGCGAATCAAGGCGTATAATAGGAAGCATTAACGGAAAGGATGGATGTTTATATGAAGCTGGTTATGGCTGTAATTTCCAATAAAGATGTTTCCAAAGTTTTGGATGCGATTACGAAGGAGGGCTTTTTCTCCTCCCGCATCTCCACCACCGGTCAGTTCTTGGCCGATGGGCACACCACGCTGTTTATCGGCACGGAGGATCACAAGGTGGAGCAGCTGTTCGATGTGCTGGAGAAGCATGTGACCAAGCGGGTGGTGCGCCAAGTGGGCGTGGCCAGCACGCTGGAAGGCTCGTTGCTGCGCCAGCCGGTGGACGTGGAGGAATACGGCGCTGTGGCGTTTGTGATCAATGTGGACGAGTTCCGCAAATTGTAAAGGCAAGTATGGAATTTAAGCACTTTCTCGGGAATGAAAAAATCAAGGCGCAGCTGTCTGCATTGGTAAACGGCGGCCGTCTGCCCCACGCCGTGGTGCTGGAGGGGGAGAGCGGTCTGGGTAAGCGCACGCTGGCCGGTGAACTGGCTGCGGCATTGGTGTGTCGAGGCGCGCACCGCCCTTGCGACAGCTGCCCCCAGTGTCACAAGGCTCGTGCCGGGGTGCACCCGGATATTTTGGTTTATGCCCCGGAGGGGGGCGCCCGTTCGTTCCATAAAAAGACGGTGGATCAAATTGTGGGCGATGTGTATATGACCCCCAACGAGGCGGATTATAAGATCTACATATTGGTTAACGCCCATTTGATGAGCGTGCAGGCCCAGAATGCCATTTTGAAAGTGCTGGAGGAACCGCCGGCTTATGTGCGGTTCATTTTAACGGTGGAGAACAAGAGCGCTCTGCTGCCCACGGTGCTGTCCCGCAGTGTGGTGTTTCGGTTGGAGGGCGTGCCGGTAGAGATCGGTGCGGATTATATTTTGCAGCGGCAGCCGGAGGCGGACCCGGATCGGGTGCGCCAGGCGTTGCAGCTGTGGAACGGCAACATCGGAAAGGCCATGGAGAGCCTGGAGGACGGCGAGGCCGCCAAGTACAGCGCCTTGTCCGCAGAACTGTGCCGAGCACTGGTGGCGGAGAATGAGTATGCGCTCATTTGCGCCTGTGCACCACTGCAAAAGGACAGGCAGGCGGTACTGAATATCTGCGGGGTGCTGCGGGATCTGTTTCGGGACGCATTGGTGCTGGACAGCGGCGCCGATTTGCTTTCCGGCAGCGATGAAATTCCCCGGCTGCTTGGATCTAAATGTACCAGAAAACAACTGCTGCAACTGGTATCTGTGGCAGAGGACACTTATCAGCGGGCGCTGCAAAATGCCAATAACGCCCTGCTGATCACAAAATTTTGCGCCGATTTGCGCCAGGCGATCGGTCGTTAGGAGGATAGATTATGACAAAAGTGGTAGGCGTTCGGTTTAAGGACACCGGCAAAACATATTATTTTGACCCCAAGGGGTTGGAGATTAAGAAAGGCGACCTGGTGGTGGTAGAGACCGCCCGAGGTATGGAATGCGGCGTCGCCCAGTATGCGCCCAAAGAAGTGGCGGAGAATGAGGTCACTGCACCCCTCAAGCCGGTGCTGCGTATTGCCACCGCCAGAGATAAGCAAATTCTGGAAGAGAATAAAGAAAAAGAGAAGCGCGCCTACGAGGTGTGTCTGCAAAAGATCGAGAAACATAAGCTGGATATGAACCTGACCGAGGTGGAATACGCTTTTGACGGGTCCAAGATTCTGTTTTATTTTACCGCGGACGGCCGTGTGGACTTTAGAGAGCTGGTCAAGGATCTGGCCTCCACTTTCCATACCCGTATTGAGCTGCGCCAGATCGGTGTGCGGGACGAGGCCAAGATGCTGGGTGGTCTGGGCGTGTGCGGGCGGCCGTTTTGCTGCTCCACCTTCCTGAATGACTTCCACTCCGTGTCTATCAAAATGGCCAAGGAGCAGGGGCTGAGCCTGTCCCCCTCTAAGATCAGCGGCACTTGCGGGCGGCTGATGTGCTGCCTGAAATATGAGCAGAACTCTTATGAATACCTGGCAAAGATCACTCCCCGCCGAGGCACCGTGGTGGACTGCAGAGAGGGTCGAGGCACGGTGGTAGATGCGGCACTGCTCACAGGCAAGCTGAAAGTGCAGCTGGATAATGCGCCGGAGGGCGCACCGGTGATCGTCAATCGGGAAGAAGTGCGCGTGGTGCGTGCGCCCCGTCGCGGCGGCAAAAATGAGAAAAAAGCGGACAAGCCCGCCCAGGCGGAGAAGTAAGGCAAGACTAATTTTTTCGAATTCACTTGCATTTTTAAATCAATGCTGTTATATTTAGGTTGAGAAACATACAGGAGGTGTTTATCATGGCATATCAGATTTCTGATGATTGTATTTCCTGCGGTGCTTGCGCAGCAGAGTGTCCGGTTTCCGCCATCTCCGAGGGTGACGGCAAATTTGTAATTGACGCTGACGTTTGCATTGAGTGCGGTGCGTGCGAGGCTACCTGCCCCGTGGGTGCGCCTGCCCAGGCATAAGCGGATTTTGTAGATTTTTCTGCTTTTGTACAAACAAAAAGGAACACGCCGAGAGCTTTGGCTTTGGGCGTGTCTTTTTTTGTCCGCTTGCCAAAGCGGGGCGGTAGGTATATAATAAGCGCAAAGACCCGGGCACGGCCCGGTAGTGGGAGAGCCTATGAACGAGACGGTTATGCCTTTGGCAGAGCACATGCAAATCGTGGTCAGTGACCGCCACACCTTTGGTACGGACGCCGTGGTGCTGGCGGATTTTGCCCGTATTCGCCGCCGGGATCGGGCGCTGGATTTGGGTACAGGTTGTGGAATTATTCCGCTGCTTTGGTTGCGAGATGCCCGGCAAAGTCCGGTGGCGTGCCTGGATATTCAGGACCGGGCGGTACGGCAGGTGCAGCAATCCATTGCGCTGGATCATTTGGAAGAGCGGCTAACCGTGCAGCAGGCAGATCTGCGAGATCATCGGCAGCTGTACCCGGCGGGCAGCTTTACTCTGGTGAGTATGAACCCGCCGTACAAGCCGGTGGACACGGGCATTTTGTCTCCGGAGCCGTGGGATCAAATTGCCCGGCACGAGGTGTGTTGCACCTTGGAGGACGCCTGTACGGCAGCGGGCTATCTGTTGCAGTTCGGCGGGCGGTTTTGCATTTGCCATCGGCCGGAACGGCTGGCGGATATTGTAACGGCCATGCGTGCCCATGATTTGGAGCCTAAGCGGCTGCGGCTGGTGCAGCACCGGGAGGGAGAGGCCCCCTTTTTGCTGCTGATGGAGGGGCGCAAGGGCGCGAAGGCGTATTTAACGGCGGAGCCTACGCTGATTTTGGAAAGTCCAGCGGGCCGGGCGGAAATGGGAAGAATATACGGCGCATATTTTGAAGGAGGCGCAAAGTGAGCGGTACTTTATATGTGGTGGGCACGCCCATCGGGAATTTAAGCGACTGGTCGCCCCGGGCGGTTGACACCCTGGGGACTGTGGATTTTATTGCAGCAGAAGACACCCGGGTGACCTTAAAGCTGCTGAATCATTTTGGTATCAAAAAAGAGATGGTCAGCTATTATGAGCACAACCGTCGGGAGCGGGGCGAGATCATCACTGCCCGCATTGCGGCGGGGGAGGACTGCGCCATTGTAACGGACGCGGGTATGCCTGCCATTTCGGACCCGGGGCAGGATCTGGTGCACCTGTGCCACTTGCAGGGAATCCCGGTGGTGTCCGTGCCCGGGCCGGTGGCTTTTGCCACAGCGCTGGCGGTGTCCGGTATGGAGAGCGGGCGCTTTACCTTTGAGGGCTTTTTGTCCGTCAATAAAAAATCCCGCCGGGACCACCTGGAGGAGCTTAAGGACGAGAAGCGCACTATGATTTTTTATGAGGCGCCGCATAAGTTTATCAACACCATTGGGGATCTGCACCGGGTGCTGGGTGACCGGGAGATCGCCATTGTGCGGGAACTGACCAAGGTGCATGAGCAGGTGGTGCGTACCACCTTGGCACAGGCGGAGAAAGACTATACGGAAAATAAGATCAAAGGGGAGATCGTGCTGATCGTGGCAGGCAAAAAGGCCGAGCAACGGACGCCATCACCTTTGACCAGGCGGTGGAACAGGCCCGTGCGCTGGTGGAGAAAGGCGCTTCCGTTAACGCTGCCGCCAAGGAGATTGCCGCGGTAACCCCGTACAAAAAAGGCGATCTCTATAAGGCACTGCTGTGAGTGGGTGTAATGCCTGCCCCCGCCGGTGCGGTGTTGACCGTACCACGGCCGTGGGCGCCTGTGGTGTGGGCGCTGCCTTTCGGGTGGCGCGTATGGCGCTGCACGCCTGGGAGGAGCCGTGTATCAGCGGCAAATCCGGCAGCGGAGCAATCTTCTTTTCCGGCTGTCCGCTGAAGTGCGTGTTTTGCCAGAATATGGAAATCAGCCGGGGCTGCAAGGGCGTGGACCTAACCGAGGACCAGCTGATTGCCGGTATGCAGCGGCTGATTGACGCCGGGGCACAGAATATCAATTGGTCAGCCCCACCCAGTATGCACCGGCCTTGGCGCGGCTGCTGCGCCGATGGAAGCCCCCGGTACCGGTGGTGTACAACACCGGCGGTTATGAGCGATTAGAGACCTGCGGCAGCTGGAGGGGCTGATAGATATTTATTTGCCGGATTTTAAGTACACCCGACCGGCTAAGGCGGCGGCTTACAGCGCTGCGCCGGACTATGTGGAGCGGGTGGGCCCGGCGCTGCTGGAAATGCGCCGCCAGGTGCAGGACCGGTGGGACGGGGATAAAATGCTGTCCGGTATGATCGTGCGCCATTTGATTTTGCCGGGCAATACCAATTCGGCCATTGAGGTGCTGAACTGGCTGCACAGCCATTTGCCGGATACCTATGTGTCCTGATGGCCCAGTACACCCCTATGCCGGGACTGGAGCGCTACCCGGAGCTGACGCGCACCATCACCCGCCGGGAGTACGACAAGGTGGTGGATCATGCCCTGGCGCTGGGTATGGATCATGTGTTTTTGCAGGAGCGCAGCGCAGTAGGTAAAGATTTTATTCCGGCATTTGATTTTACCGGCATTGTGTGATAGAATACAGTTAGGCGCTGTGCGCCGAAAAGTGTAAAGACGAGGAAATGTATAAATGAAGAAATTTTTCCAGGAGTTTAAGGCATTCATTTCCCGCGGCAATGTGATGGACCTGGCCGTCGGCGTGATCATCGGTTCCGCTTTTACCGGCGTGGTTACCGCTTTGACGGACTCGATCATCAAACCGCTGCTCAACTGTATCGGCGGAGCGGAGATCCAGGGCAAGATTCATCTGCTGGGAGATAATTATTTGGACTACGGCGCGTTTTTGTCCGCTGTGGTGAATTTCCTGATTATGGCGCTGATCATCTTTTGTATGGTCAAGGGGCTGAATAAGCTGTCAGACGCCGTGAAGCACGCCACCCATGAGAAAGAGGCCCAGGCGGCAACCACCACCAAGGTCTGCCCCTACTGCAAGAGCGAGATTGACATTGCTGCCACCCGCTGTCCCCACTGCACCTCGGTGCTGGAGGACGAAAAGGCAGAGTAATGACAGCGAAAACTGAATATGTAGCGACAATAATTTTACATAGAATCAGCAGGCATTGCCTGCGTTAAGGGGGATTTTTCTATGAAAACGAAAGCGTATACTTATCCCAGCGCCAGCGCGCTGGCCACCATCCATGCCTGGCAGTGGTATCCGGAGGACGGCAATGTGAAGGCCGTGCTGCTGCTCCACCACGGTATGGCTGAGCACTGCGGCCGCTACGGCGACTTTTTGCAGGCCTTTGCGGATATGGGTTATGCGGTCTTTATGCACGATATGCTGGGCCACGGTCAGTCCTGCGAACGCCGGAGGACAGGGGGTTCTTTGGCGATAAGGACGGGTACAATGCTCTGCTGCAAGATGTGCGGCGGCTGTATGATATTGCCCGGGGCGAGTATCCGGACAAGAAGCTGGTTATTGCCGGCCATTCTATGGGCAGCTTTATTATGCGGTGCTTTACCGCCCGCTACCCGGATCTGGACTATGCGGCGGCCATTTATGTGGGCACCGGCGGGCCGAATCCACTGGCAAATATCAGCGTGGCGGTGACCAATGTACTGGGCGCCGTTAAGGGGAAGCGTTATCGCTCCAAGTGGCTGGAGAATACCGGCTTTAAGGGCTATAACGATCATTTTGAGGGTCGCACTTCTGTGGACTGGCTCAGTCGAGATACCGCATCGGTGGATGATTATGTTGCAGACGACGCCTGCGGTTTTACCTTTACTGTGGCCGCCTACGGCGATCTGGGACGGCTGATGTTGGAGTGCGGCAGTAAGGACTGGTACGCCCGCGTACCAAAGGATCTGCCTATTCTCTTTGTGTCCGGCCAGGAGGATCCGGTGAGCAATTACGGCGCCGGTATTCGGGCGGTCAGCGACCGGCTGAAGGCCACCGGCCACACCCGGGTGCAGGTTCTTTTGTATCCCGGTGCCCGGCACGAGATCCTGCGAGAGACCAACAGCCCGGAGGTGTACCGGGATATAGACGCCTTTATTACCAAAGCGGTTTTGCAGGCGAAATAAACGCTGAAAAAACAGCCGAGGACTTGTATTTTGCAGGCCCTCGGCTTTCTCTTGCCTTTTTTGCCGCGATCGGGTATAATCAAATTGGAATATAGGCTTTTGTTTTATCAGGAGGTATGGGTATGAAAAGAATGCGTTTGCTATCTCTTTTGTTGGCGCTGGTGCTGGTGTACACCGCTATGCCGGTTACGGCTGCGGCTGCCGATGGACTGGCAAATGCTACCGTCTGTACGACCCATACAGTCCATACCGAGGGGCAGAGCGCAGAGGACTGTACCGGCCTGGCTCCGTATCTGGCTCCGGACGGTACCGCTTGGGCGGCGGTGGGGGACGATACCACGAAGGTCAAGACCTGGCACTGCTTCCAGCAGGATATAGATGCGGCGCTGACAGACGCGCTGCACCGTATGCTCCGGCGAGAGACTGCTTTTACCCTGTATATTGCGGTGGGAAAAAGCGATTACGACCCCACCACCGACAATCTTCAGACGGCGCTGTATGAGCGGCTGCGAAGCAACGCCCTGGCAGAGAAAGTGGGCACCATTGAGGGCGGCGATTTTTTGGACGCCCAGATCCAGGACTTTCAGCCAGAGGATCTGGACACCCGGTGGCTGAATGTGGAGGGCTACAATGATAATACCGGCGCGGTGGCCTTTTATGAGGTACACTGCACCTTCAAATATTGCGACACGGTGCAGCAAATGGAGATCCTGCGCCAAGCGGCGGAGAAGTGGAACCAACTGTTTGTTACCGACAATCCCACCATCGCGGCGGAGAAGGATACAAACCGCCGCCAGTACCTGATCGTCAAGACCATTTATGACTTTTTGGCAGAGAATACGATTTACAATACGGCGGCCTATGAGGGCTTTATGAACGAGGGCAAAACCGACTGGTACGCCCATACCGCCTACGCAGCGTTCTTTGGCCTTGCCGGGCAAACGGCGGCGGATTTGGATGGCACCGGCTACGATTGGTCCGTGCGGCAAAAAAACAGCCTGACGGTGATCGGCACCACCGGCCAGGGCAAGGCCGTGTGCGAGGGCTACGCGGCGCTGTTTTACTATCTGTGCCGTTTGAACGGCATTGCCTGCAACACGGTGATGGGCAGCAAAATGGTGCGCAATGAGAACACCGGGGAACTACAAAAGGATATGCACGCCTGGAACTTTGTGTATTTGGATGACGGCACCGGCAGCGGCTACCAATGGTATCAGGTGGACGCCACCTTTGCCGCCTCCAACAACCTGCGGTTCCCGGGTTTTATCAATTATTACTACTTCCTTTGTGGGTCGAAAAATGCATACTTCACTTTGGAAAACGACCATCAGCAGTTGGACGATACCAAATCGTACCCGCTACTGTCTGCGACGGACTACCGCTTTGCCTCTACCGGCGAGGATCTGTCCGATTATGACGGACAGGGCTATATGGTGCTGATGCGTCGCGGTGCCGAAGGTCAAATACGGGATTCTATTCTGATTCAAAGGGCGGCGGACGGCAGTTATGCCTATTTTAAGGCGCAGACGGACGGCAACGGTACGGTGCTGACGGACGAGAACGGGCAAGCCAAGGTGACCCCTCTGCCGGACGGCACCGGGCTGGATTATGTGGGCGAGGAAGGCGAATTCTCTCTGCTGATTCCGGGCTATGTGTTTGGTCGGGAGTACACCACCGTGTATGAGACCGGCGACGATCGTTACGCGCCGGGACAGCACACCATTATTGCCACGGACGGTACTGCACAGCTTTCTTGCTCCTTTTACCTCAACAAGATTGATGTAACCAAGGAAAAGAACCAAATCGAACTGCACAATCTGGATAAAAACGGTGCCATTACTTATAATGTTTGCCCCATTCAGGTGGATGTGCATGTGGTGGATGGCTACGGCCATACTGCGGTGCGGGATAAGGACTACACCGTATTGTTCCTCGATGAGAACGGCACACAGTGGATAACCTGTCCGAGCCCGGCAAGTACACCATCGTGTTGGATTTTTCTATCAGCGACCGTTATACCGGCAAGCTGGAGGGGAACGGTACCAACCGGCTGCGGTTTGAAATTGCCAAGCTGCCCATGAACCGGGCAGGCTTTGGCGATGTGCAGGCGCCGTACTCCGGCAAGAGCATTGCAGATGTGATGTCTGCCATGACCTTTGTTGGCACCACCACAGACGGCAAGCCTTACAAAAAGGCGTTCAAAGAGGGCGAGGACTACACCCTCACATACAGTGGCTCCACGGTGCATGCCGGCAGCGGCACCTATACCGTGACGGCACTGGAAGGATCCAAGTACCTGACCGGCAGCGCAACCTATACTTATACCATCGCCGCGGCGTCTATTGCCGGGTACGGCGGGTCGGATGTTTGCGCACCGGTGACCTATAACGGCAGTGCCCAGCGCCCCGGCACCGCTTGGTTTGACAGTCAAAGCGGCTTAAGTCCGGTCGGGACTATACGGTGGTCCGTTACAGTGCCAATACCAATGCAGGTACCGCTAATGTGACGGTGCAGGGCAAGGGCGACTATACCGGTACGGCTGTGTTGCACTTTAAGATCAATCAAAAATCCTTGAATGACAGGGATGTGTCTGTTCGGTGTACTCCTACCGCGAAGGGCGCCACGATCAAGGCAACCTTTAAGGGCAAGACCTTGCAGCAGAACAAGGATTACACCGTGTCCATTGCCACCAGAGGCACCACCCGCACGGTAACGGTGCAGGGCAAGGGCAACTTTAAGAGCAGCCGGCAATTTAAGATCCATGTGCATGCCTATAAGTGCACTGCCAAAAAAGCGGCCACCTACTTTGCCACCGGATATAAGAAATATAAGTGCACCGCTTGCGGTGCCAAAAAGACGGAAAAGCTGGCACAGCTGAAGCCGGCGATCGTATCGCTGAAAAGCAGCAAAAAAGGCCGGCTGACCGTAAAGTGGAAGAAGGGAAGTGGCATTAGCGGTTACCAGATCAGCTATTCCACTTCGTCCAAATTTACCAAATCCACCACCAAGTCGGTAACGATAACCAAGCGGCTCCACCGCCAAGACCCTAACAAAACTCAAAAGCAAGAAAAAGTATTATGTGCGTATTCGGGTGTATAAAAAGCAAAAGGGCGGCAAGCTGTACGGCGCCTGGTCCCCGGTAAAGAGTACCAAAGTGCGGTAATTTGACTTTGTTTTCTCTTTATGTTATAATGAGGCCGAATAAACAACCCAAACGAGGTGTGATATGAAACAAAAATGTAAATCTCTGTTTTGCGCTCTGTTGTGCCTGGTGCTGATGTGCGCTACCGTGTTACCGGTATGGGCAGCCACTACGGCGCCGGCGTTTGGCACCGATGTGTCTCAGCATAACGGAAAAGGTGTGGATTACCCCGAATGGAAGAAGGCGGGCAAGACCTTTACCATGATCCGTATGAGCTACGGCAACGACCACCTGGATCCGCAGTTTTGGAATAATGTGAACGCGGCGGAGGCAGCAGGCGTGCCTTTGGCGTGTACCATTACAGCTATGCGTTCAATACCAAGGAGGCCACGATTGAGGCCAATTATGTTAAGAGCGTGTTGGCTCAGATGAAGGGCAAGTACAAGTATTTTATGCTGCCGGTGGCTTATGACCTGGAGGATCAGCTGATCCTGGACAACAGCAACAAAAAACCATTATTCAGCACGCCATTACTTTTTGCGACGCCATTCGCGCAGCGGGCTACACCCCGATGGTTTACGCCAACCTGAATTGGTTTGCCAATTATTTGGATGTGCAGACGCTGCATAGCAAGGGCTATAAGCTGTGGTACGCCAACTGGCAGCCAAAAACCACTGATTTTTCCGCCCCGGTGCAGATTGGCAAAACCGGCGTGTATGCGGATATTTGGCAGTATGCTGAGGGCGATATGGGCGCCGGCGTGCCGGATTATAATGTGTTGTGGGATTTTAAAGCGCTGGCTCATGTTTACTCCGGTAAGGTGATTGCGCAGCCCACTTGCACCGCCTATGGCAAGACAAAATATACCTGTACCCAGTGCGGCGATAGCTACACCGTGGCGAATATTAAGCCTAAAGGCCATTCCTACAAATCGCAGCTGACCAAAGCCACCACCGCTAAGGACGGCCAAACCTATAAAAAGTGTAGTGTTTGCGGCGCAGTCACCGGCAAGACGGTGATTCCTAAAGCATCTAATATCAAGCTGAGCAAAACTGCTTACACCTATAACGGCAAGGTGCAAAAACCGTCTGTGACGGTAAAAGACAGTAAGGGCAAAACCCTAAAGAACGGCACGGATTATACCGTGACCTACCCCAAAGGTATGAAAAATGTGGGCAAATACACCGTAAAAGTGACCCTCAAGGGCAATTACAGCGGCAGTAAGTCCATGACTTATAATATTAACCCCAAGGGCACAAGTGTGTCTAAAGTGAAAGCCGCCAAAAAAGGCTTTAAGGTCACTTGGAAAAAGCAGAGGACTCAAACTACCGGCTATCAGGTGAAGTACAGTACCAGCAGCAAGTTTAAGAAAG
>ENA-OQAS01000242-OQAS01000242.1-human-gut-metagenome-genome-assembly--contig:-NODE-242-length-29335-cov-4.358874_pt1 | contig 29335 bp, 33 predicted proteins | sample MGYA00242733_ERZ504523 | MGnify/ENA primary metagenome ERZ504523 (study PRJEB26092, sample SAMD00036239) | human gut metagenome | host: Homo sapiens | study: EMG produced TPA metagenomics assembly of...
CACAGCCCCCGTCAGAATATCAGCTAATGCTCCGCAGCCTTCTTCGCCCGGAATTCCCAGAAACACCACGGCCTTGATTGCGGAATAGGCGTTCACCCACTGCATATCGATCATTCCATTAATATTCAGTACAACGATCACATATGGAAAAACACAGCACACCTGTTCCAGCAGTTCTTTTTCGGATTCGGTAAGTTCATAATCACCTTCGATGTGTCTGTCACATTCTTCCCCACCGGCATTCCTTCCCAGCACAAAAACAGCGGTATCGGTAAACCCCCTGGCTTTCTGCATCAGCTGCTCCGGAATGTGATACTCTGTCCACATCGGCTGATATTTTCCAAAGATCTCATACATAAAACCACAGTTCATATTTTCTACATTGTGATATCAATACCGTCAATCACAAACTTTCCGATTCGTTTTTTTGATGGCTGGTATAAAATTGTTTTAACCCTGCTTCTGCACAGATTCCTCTTTTTTCACATTCACATAAGAGATTCTTGTTTGCAAGGGATTTGGATGCTCCCGAACCGTTTCCCGAAAAATGGTTTCTATCTGTGCCCGTCCCAAAAAGCCACCTTTTTTCTTTTAATGGCAAGATCTGCTCTTCATTTTTCAAAAGAACAATTGATTCTTCCACAAGTTCCTGAAAAATACTTTTTTTTCATCTCTTTTCCTTTCTTTCTGCTGATGTCTTCCTAAACAAGCCTCTTTTGTCTATTTACGCAATATAACATGGACTTCATGCATTTTTCCATCCTTGAAATCAGGCAGCACAAACCCATCTGCTTTGTCGGACATATCGCAAACTGCTCCATCTGTCTTAATTTCAAGCACTCCTTTTTCCAGATGATCTGGATTTTCGATGATTACATGATAATCAGCACCTCGAAAATGTCTGGTCACTTCTGCCTTTTCCCATTCTTTCGGCAGACACGGATCGATCCGCAGTCCATCGTAATCCCGTTTGATTCCGAGGATTCCTTCGTACACTCCCATCATGCACCACGCAGAAGTTCCCGTTGTCCAGGACTGGTAGGATTTTCCATAATATCCGGGATTGGTAGAATAACAGTTTGTAAAAACATATGGTTCTGCTCCGGATTGCATGGATGGATTTTTATCACTGTCCGGCATAATTTTTTTCAGTGTTTCGAATGCTTTGCTTCCTCTCCCCACCTTGCAGTCCATCAGAATTTTAAACCCTGTAGCATGACAGTATACACCACCATTTTCAAACAATCCTGGCAGCATGCCGGACATTCTCCCTACATTTGGCGAATACTTCTGATACGGCGGAAGATTTAACGGAAATCCAAAATCATGCTCCATGGAATCCACTGCTTTTAATATCTTTGGTAATTTCTCTGCATCTGCAACATCTCCTAAAACAGCCCATGTCTGCGCGTTCAGATAAATTTTGCTTCCTTCGCTGTTTTTGGAACCAATATTCTCCACATCACTTAACGCCCGCATGTACCACGCTCCATCCCATGCATATGCATTAATGCTGTTTCGTAAGATACGATATTCCTCTGCTATTTTTCCGGCATATACCTGATCGCCTTTTTTCTTCAGTAATGCTTCTAATTCCTTCAGTGCCAGGCAGAACTGATGGGAAAGCATTACGGATTCCGCATATTCATCCGTTGTAACATTGAGCGCATCATTCCAGTCCGCAAAATAAATCCGTACCAGTCCATGCTTTCCTTTATCCTGCAGCAATCGATTCACAGCCGCTTTTACATGATCCAGAACAGCCGCCTTCCCTCCATCCTGCCATTCAATCTCCAGATCCAGGATAGAAAAGTCTCCCGTTTCTTTTATCAGCTGGCAGACAGCCCATATGATCCAGAACGGCTGATCGGAATACCGGGTATCATCATAAGGATACCACGTAAGAACTCCATGACCATCCCGAAACTGATGGCGAAGACATTCCAGAATCTCTTTTTTTGCTGTTTCCTGCCGATAGTTTAACAGGCCAACTGCAATCTGAAGATTATCGCGGACTCCTTTTTTCCCGACAATGCAAAAATCCACCTGTTTTTTCACCCAGTTATTCATCATGTGATTGATTTTTTCATCCGGCGTTTCCACGGTCAGCGAACGATATTTTTCCAGATAATGCGTTTCTGCTTTTTCAAGTTCCTTTTCCACAACTGCAGAATTGGAAAACTTTTCCGATACCGCCCTTGCCTCTTCAAGTGATTCACTGATTCCAAATACAAACTGTAATTCTTTTTCTTCTCCTGGCTGTAGCACCATTTTATGCTGCAGCACACCGCCCAGAATAAAAAGGGCCGCTTTGGAATTTGTACAGTCTTTTCCCTTTACGACAATGTCCGGTCTCTGGAAGAGCGCGCTTGCTGATGCATCCAGCCTTGTTATGGTACTGGTTGTCCCGCAAAATGCTTCCAGATTTCCATCATATGCGTATGCCGGCTCTGATGCTGCCAGAAATGCGTTGTATCTTTTGTGCGGTGCGAAAGGATGTGTGGATCTGCAATATACACCCTTTAACTTTTCATCATAATCTGTTTCCATACAACGATACATTTCATAATATCGCGGATAAGAAAAGCCCTCCAGATAAAAGCTGACTGCTGAAAATATGCTGAGATGGCGCTGTCTTTCCCCTGTATTTTTTATTTTCAAAGTCCACACTTCCTGGTATCCTTCTTCCGGTACAAACAGCCGCCAGGAACTTGCAATATTCTGATAAGAAGACTGGATTCTGGAAGATCCAATGCTGTGTACGCACTGATAATTTTCTACTTCCGCATTTAATGGACCTTCGCCGATATTCCAGCATTCTTTGCTTTTCTCGTCTCTTAGATAGATATATCTTGCATCGTCCTGATTCATCATACACATATCTGCTTTTTCACTGAGGTAATAGCTGCGCCCATGTCCTGTCTGGGAAATCTGCGCACAGTAATGATTTTCATTCCACAGATAATTATACCAGTATCTTGGTGTTCTGGTTTCTGTTATAATGCAGGAATTTCCATCTTCTGAAAATGTATAAGGTTTCTTTTTTTCATTGCATAATGTATCGCTCATTTTCAATTCTCCTTATTTTTAACCTACAGAGCCTGCCACTGGCAGTTTCTGTAAATTGAATGACAACTGCAAGTCGGTACAGTCTTTCCTGTACGACCTTGTAGTTTCTCCGTTTATTTTTTCTCTTTTCTCGCAAGTACTTCTTCCCGCATCTTTGGTAATTTTTCTTCCAGATCAAATCTGGTAAAAATCAGGAACATAGCCAGGTTTACAACCAGCGGAAGATAGTTGGAAAATCCATAAATCGAATATCGCATGGAAGCAGTTGCACTTTCCAGCGATGCCTGATATCCGCCAATGGCAAGAAATGCGGATAAGATAACAGATCCAAGGCCGCTTCCCACTTTACTTCCAAATCCTATGGCTCCGCCCGACATTGCAACTAATTTCTTTCCATATTTCCATTCGTTATAATCTACCGTCATTGCTGTTAATACGCCGTACAGACACATCAGTGGAATCTGGATAAAGCTCGCCACAAGGCTGGTTGCTGCATAAACCATAAAGTTTTCCGGAATAAAGCAGCGGATCAGGGATGGAATGGCAGCTCCCATTAACCCAAGCTGAATTGTTTTTGTAACACCCAGCTTCGAAATGATCGGCTTGGAAACCACAAATCCGATTACCGTTGCCAGCATACCTGCCGCTCCTATGACTGCAACAAGATTATCGTTGCCAAAAATCCATTTTGCATAGTATGTACCCGAGGCTGCTGCCACTGCAGCGGTAATATTGGTAATCAAATTGAACAGAAGAACGATCACCCAGTATTTATTCTGCAATAACATTTTTATAGCATCTTTAAATGGAACTGCTTCCTCTTCTTCTGTTTCTGTCGGTGCTGTTTCTGATGCGTTCCGATTCGCTTTCATAATCCGAAGCAAATTTTGCTTTTCTTCCATTGTTGTAGCAGATCAGGAAAAGTAATAAAACGCCAAGTGCAAGCGCAACACCATATTTGATCCATGCACTCTGTGTACCACCCAGCATATTGGTTACCGGAATTGTGATAATAGCAATGATTGTTCCGGCACCGTAGTTTCCAACTGCACGGAACAGCCCCATATTGCTTCGCTCACTCTGGCTGTGGGTACGCACAATCATAACCGCTGAAAACGGTGTGGCAATCATAGTATAAATAACTGCTGTTAAAAGAAGATTGGTAACCAGTACATAAATCAATGCCGCTGTCTGTCCTGCCTGAATCGGGACCGTAAACATCATAATGATGATGACTGCTGCAGGAATCGCCATTTTCAGCATCCAGGAGTAATATTTCTTATTCCCACCTTTGGAGTGGTCAATCATATTTCCCACCAGAACGTCCGTCAGTGCATCTATAATCTTAGCGATCATCATCGCAATTCCGACTCCGCCTACCGCCATGCCGACTTATCTGTATAAAAGTAAGTAAGCTGGCCAACCAGATTGGCCATCACGCCTATCGCTAACTGGCCTCCCATATCAGCCATATAATCTCTTTTTCTCATAACTCTTCTTGCCCCGTCTGCATCATAGAGGACTTTTGTTTCTTTTTCCCATATCTTTTTCTCCCATCGTTTTTTACAGCCGCTGTTTTATACTTGTATTCTATCAAAGTATTTTGTTTCTTTTATTACATATAGCAATTTAATATTATATATTTGGGCATTCTTTTTTATTTTTAAATTATATTGAACACTTGGAAGATTGCCTGACAGAAGAAAACATACTCCTTTTTCTGTCTCTTTTCCTTCTATTCTTCCAATTTCATTTCCCGTCGGATCTAATGCTGTAAGAACGGCCTCCTTAGCTTTTACGTAGATTCTTCCTTCCAGCGTTTCGGCATATAATTTTCCCTGAAAGTGTACTGCAGTAAACGGAAAGCCCATCATCTGTGCACCTTCCTGATACGTTGTCTTGTCCATTCCCGTTGTTCCCATCGCAGTGATCACAAATTCCTCTGCCTGCTCCAGTTTTTCCTTTCCCACTGGAAGAAGTGCCAGCGTAATCCGCTCATTTTCTGACTGGATCGCAATTTTTTCAGACAGCCGCAGACTTTCTGCTGGGCTTCCACTGAAATATCCGCAATACGGTGTATGAATTACGAACCGGGCATGTGCCGGATCAAACACCAGCTCTTTTGTATCAGAAATCAGTTTTCCATCTACCAGACCACATTCCTCCGAAGTATCTTCCATTCTTTCATTGCCCGGTCAAGAATTGCAGCAAATTCACGATAATCTCCTGTGCCTGCGATTTTCTGAATTTCATCAAAGACAAGTGCCTGTGCTCCCAAATACACGCCTTCTCGTATCTCTTCTGCATTCTTCGCTGCCTGTTTCAGCCTGTTGTGGTCTTTATATTTCCGCCATGCGTCACGATACGGTGACCATGCATAATACACACCGTGTTCTGCCTCCGAGAGATCTGCCCCATTCAAAAATCCTGCGTTCACTGCAACAGCCGCGTCTCCCTGATAGGTATCCCCTCCGTCCAGGAATACATTTCGCATACATGTGATGTAAGGTAAAAAAGTAGTTGGCATTGCGTGCATTTTCGGCAGTGTTTTCAAATCGTTCTGTGTATATACGACATCTACACGGTTTTTAGCCGCCGATACCAGCCCTTTGAGAAATACAGATGCCATAAATCCCCACTGACAGATAACCGCCGGATCATTATATACATCAAAAACACTCCAGATTTCATCGTCCGGCTGATCGTCCGCCTTTTCCGACGTATGATAATTGTATAAAATCAGTCCGTCCCAGTCGTTCAAGCATGCATAGGCAACCGTGTGCACATATGCTGTCGAATGGAAAGGATGTTCCCCATATTCGTTCCACTCACTGAGCATGAAAGGCTTTCCTTTTACAATGGCAACGGAAGCAAGATTTAAAAGTGTTGTTGCCATAGAACCAACTCCTGTCTGCATGGTCAGCGGGTTCGTTGACACATATTCGGCCGGCCCTGCAACCAGATAGGTATTTGCCTCCTGAATCGGAAGCAGCGGGTGATTAAAATAGCTGTTATTTTCCATAAAATCCCCGTCGGTATGGCCATATACATCCGCTGCACCGGCAACCAGATTGCTTGTCACGATCGGAACTTTTACTCCAAGGGAATGAAGATAATCTTTCATATCCTGATAAAATTACGATTCATCGTAATGCCAAATTCCATAAAATCAGCATAGCGGGCCGGACTTTCATTTTCTTCCCATTTTCCCAAAGGGTCGCATTCCGGCTGATAGAAATTACCTGCGGTTCCCTGCACAGTTCCTTTCTCAGGATCTTCTTCCTCGCTAAGCGCACATTTTCCTTCAAATGTCCATGCTTCTTTCAGACGCTCTCTTGTTCCATATTTCATCAAGAGGAAGCTGTTAAAACGATTTTGTACCTCATCCCGATATGGCTGCATCTCTTCCCGCTGATCCGTGTCCATCGTTCCTTTAATAGCAGAATCTTCATTATTGATCTGAACCGTGATAACTGCCGGATCATCAATCAGTGCAAGACCTGTATAAGGATTCACATGACAGAGAATCTTTCTGGCATATTCTTTTTGCAGCTCTATCATCCGTTTATTGTACATGGGAAAACGTTTGATGCAGCTTCCCGCATTTCCTGGGTAGTCCAGTCCATCTCCTTCTACAAAATCTCTTGCAACGATAAGATCAATGTGAAGGTAAATACCCCGCTCTTTCAATTTTGCGACAAAATAGTCAAATCGATCCAGACCTTCCGGATGAAATTCTCTCCCGTTTCCTTTTTCATAATCTAAAAGTGGAGCTTCTTACAGCTGGACCAGCTGCGTGGTTCTTCGCTGACTGGGGCATCTGCTGCATGGAGCCGAATCACATTCACGCCCAGGCTCGCAAAACGTTCCGCCAGTTTCTCTGCGGTTTCATGATCCGGGGTATTTGATCTTGCAGCCACATTAAACCCAAGAAATTTTGCCCTTACACCATCTTCAAAATAAAATGGCCATTCCTTGTCGTTACAAATCCATGTTTTCCAGCTGGTGCATCCAAAAGATAAGAATAATCGAGAACACCTTTATTTGGATTCGTTTTATTAATTTTAATCGGTTGTCTCATACGTATGATCCGCCTTTCCTTTTTTCTAATCGCACTTTATCAAAAATGAAAGGAAAGATATTACATAAAACATACAAAATTATAATGTTTTCGTATTGTTATTTTTCTTTTTCCATTTTATTACTTAAATTTGGAAGTGAAGGAATCGTGAATTGCTTTGCAGAAACTTTCAAACGAAAATTTGATCCACTGCATCCCACAGATACCAGGAGAATATCATATGAATTATGTTACTTTTTGTAAAAATTACTATGCCGTTACAGGAATTCCTACGAATCTAATTACTGAAGCAGGAGCTATTTACTCTGCTTTATCAGAACAGCTCCACATCTCAACCGAGAGCCCTTATCCGCTTTATCCATCCGATTATAATCCCGAATTTCGTTTTGCATCTCCCGACATTGTATATGGCTCTGTCCAAATTGAAACTACTGGTGAATATATCATCTTAGGCCCGGTTTTTTCCGTTCCTGTGACAGATGAGCTCGTCCGCAGTTATATGCATGACTCTGCCACGCCCCTGAAGTACAAGGAAGTAATCGCTGAGGCTCTCGCCTCCATTCCCCGGTTATCACATATCCAATTTTGTCAGCATCTTGTTTTCCTGCATCAATGTGTGAACCACAAGGAAATCAGTGTGTTGAAATTATTGGGACAGCGTGCACCCCAGCAATTGCGGCAGAGCCAGCAGCATTTGAAATCCATTACAGAAAATATGGAAAATAAAAAGATGCATAACACTTACCAGTTTGAATGCGAACTTTTTCAGTTTGTTCAAAACGGAAATGTAAATGCTTTGCAGAATTTTTTGAAGAATAATACATTACAATTAGAAGAAGGCAGACTTGCAAAAACCCCGATTCGCCATGCCAAAAATCTTTTTATCGTGACAGCAATCAAAACCGCTGTTCTTGGTGCCATTCCGGGAGGAGTAGATATTGAAAAAACATATCAGCTTCTGGATCTTTATATTCAGGAATGCGAGGCACTGCAGTCACTGGAAAAATCCAGGCACTGCAATACTCCATGATTCTGGATTTTTGTCAGCAGGCAGGTGAAACCAAAATCCCTGCTGGAATCTCAAGAGAAGTTTATACCTGTATGAATTTTATCCGTACACATACAAACGAATCCATCTCTGTGAATGATGTCTCGGATTCCATTCAGAAAAGTACTTCCTACACGATGAAAAAATTCAAAACTGAGCTCGGCTTTACCATAGGTGCTTTCATTACAAGATGTAAATTAGAAGAAGCTAAAATGCTTTTAACCTACAGTACAAAAAGTCTGGCTGAAATCAGCAGTTATCTCTGCTTTTCCAGCCAGCCTCATTTTCAGAGTTTATTCAAAAAACAGTATCATATGACTCCTTTAGAATACCGGAAAAAATCCGGTGTAATGGATACTATACGGCTTTAGTTTATCCTTTCCAGAGGCCCATTACAAAAACCTCACCTGCCGTTTTATCTTTTGTATGAAAACAGCAGATGAGGTTTTTGCTAAGAATGAACATCAGTGCAGATGATAAACCAGTTTCACAAACGCCGGATCATCATGGTTTACAATTTCACTGTGTCCGAGATCTTTGTAAAACAGAACATAAAAAAAGCTTTCAATCCTTGTTTCAATCCCTCTGAGTTCATCATACAATCTGTCGTTTTACCCCTTATTTTCTGACATTTCTGTGGAAATATACTTTTTTCTTCCTCCTTCATTGCGAATCTTTCCGGGAAATGCTATAATAGCCAAAGTTGAAAGCGCGAAATCCGAAGCATTTGCAAGCTGCTTCGGAAAAAAAAGACCATCCCCCGGACAAAAAGAGAGGGGATATGTCCATCCTACGGGACATAAGAAAGGAGTTATTCTATGCCTTATGATGACGTACAAAAATTTTCAGAGGCAGCCGTAAACAAAGCAAGGCTGCTGAAAGAACACCCGGGGAAATACTTTCTCCGTGCAGTCATGGCCGGTTTCTTTATCGTGGTTGCCATGATTTTCTCCAACGTGGTAGGCAATACGTTCCAGAGTACAGATCCTGCCTGGGGAAAACTGCTTGGCGGTATTGTGTTTGCCATTGCGGTTCTGCTGATCGTTTTTATCGGTGCAGAGCTTTTCACCGGAAACAATCTTGTTATGGCATTTGGGGCCTATGACAAAAAAGTCTCCTGGGCACAGGTTGGAAAAGTATGGCTGGTAAGCTACATCGGAAACTTTGTCGGATGCCTGATTCTCTCCGTAATTTTCGTACTGGCAGGTGCTTCCGGTACCGCCGATTATTACGCAGGATTTATTGGAAATAAACTTTCCATTCCTGCCGGAGAAATGTTTTTCCGTGCCATTCTCTGCAACTTCTTCGTCTGCCTTGCCGTTGCCTGCGGCATGAAATGCAAAATGAAGTTGCCAAATTTTTCATGATTATACTTTGCATCACCGGATTCGTTGTTGCCGGTTTTGAACACTGCGTTGCCAATATGGCCACCTTTGTTACCGCTGCACTTCTGGTCCCAGGCGGCATTTCTCTGACTGCCGCATTGAAAAGTATGGTCATTGTAACTATAGGAAACGCAATAGGAGGCGGTGTGCTCCTTGCCTGGCCGCTTCGAATGATGAGTGCAGATAAATGACAAAATCTTTATACATTGCGGAAAAACCGAGCGTTGCTCAGGAGTTCGCAAAAGCGTTAAAACAGAATATGCAGCGCAGGGATGGATACTTAGAGTCGGATCAGTCCGTCGTAACCTGGTGCGTCGGTCACCTGGTTACGATGAGCTATCCGGAAAAATATGATCCTGCGTTAAAAAGGTGGAGTCTCGAGACCCTGCCTTTTTTGCCTGAAAACTTCAAATATGAAGTTATCCCGGAAGTAAAAAAGCAGTTCACCATTGTGAGTAACCTGCTCCACCGGGAGGATATTGAAACCATTTATGTCTGTACCGACTCCGGGCGGGAGGGAGAATACATCTATCGTCTCGTCGCGCAGATGGCCGGTATCAAAGACAAGAAACAGAAGCGTGTCTGGATCGACTCGCAGACAGAAGAAGAAATTCTGCGCGGTATCCGCGAAGCGAAGGACGAAAGTGAATACGACAATCTTTCGGCATCCGCTTATCTCCGCGCCAAAGAAGATTACCTGATGGGCATTAATTTTTCCCGTCTTCTCTCGCTCAAATACGGAAGCGCTGTCGCATCGTATCTCGCACTAAATATCAGTCTATTTCCGTCGGCCGTGTTATGACATGTGTGCTCGGCATGGTCGTACGCCGGGAGCGCGAAATCCGTAGCTTTGTGAAAACACCATTCTACCGTGTCATCGCCGGTCTTTCCTTAAATGGACGCAATTTTGAGGGGGAATGGCGCGCCGTAAAAGGCAGCCGCTACTTCAACTCTCCGCTTCTCTATAAGGAGAACGGCTTCCAGAAAAAAGAGGACGCACAGAAACTGATCGAGGAATTAAGCATGCAGAATCCTCTGATCCCGCATGTCCTGAAAATGGAGCGAAAAAAGGAAAATAAAAATGCGCCACTGCTTTACAACCTTGCGGAGCTGCAAAATGACTGTGCCCGCTTTTTCAAAATCAGTCCGGATGAAACGCTGAAAGTTGTTCAGGAGCTTTACGAGAAAAAGCTGGTTACCTATCCGCGAACCGATGCCCGTGTGCTTTCTTCTGCCGTTGCCAGGGAAATCAGCAAAAACCTGCGCGGCCTGCAGCAGTACGGTATCTGCAGCGGCCTTGCAAATGAAATTTCGCAGGGTGAAAGCTGGAAAAAGATTGGTTCCACCCGCTATACAAACGATAAACAGATTACCGATCACTATGCGATCATTCCGACCGGACAGGGCCTTAACAATCTGCGGAACCTCTCGGAACTCTCCGCAAAAGTTTATGAGACGATTGTCCGCCGTTTTCTCGGTATCTTCTATCCGCCGGCGGTCTATCAGAAAGTTGCTCTTGTCACCGAAATCGGCGGCGAGCAGTTTTTCTCCAACTTCCGCGTTCTCGTGCAGGAGGCTATTTAAAAGCCATGCAGTATTCTTTCTTCCGTAAGAAAGAGGAGGACGACGAGGGCAGAAAGGAAGACGAGACGACTTGCGATCCCTCTTTTCTTGCAGCGCTGTCCCAGCTGCAGAAAGGCAGCGAGCTGAATCTTCTCGACCTTTCTATCAAGGAAGGAGAAACCTCTCCGCCAAAACGCTACACCTCCGGTTCGATGATCCTTGCAATGGAAAATGCCGGACAGCTCATTGAAGACGAGGAGCTGCGCGAACAGATTAAGGGAAGCGGCATCGGAACGAGTGCGACGCGTGCTGAGATTCTGAAAAAGCTTGTCTTTATCAAATATCTTGCTCTGAACAAAAAGACGCAGGTTATCACCCGACACAGCTTGGCGAAATGATCTACGACGTCGTACACCAGTCGATCCGCCCGCTTCTGAATCCGGAGCTGACGGCAAGCTGGGAAAAGGGACTTACCTATGTAGCGGAAGGCTCCATTACCTCCGAGGAATATATGGGAAAACTGGAAAACTTTGTGACACGCCACACGGTAAATGTGAAGCAGCTGCGGAATCAGTTCCAGCTAAAGAGCAGCTTTGATGCGTCCGCGCCGTATTACAAAAAAGCCTCTTCCACGCGCTCCCGTACCGGGAAACGTACCGCTGCAGAAGACTCCTCAGCAAAGTCCTATTCCACCGCCGGAAAAAAAGGCGCACAGAACTCCTGAAATGTGGTAAGATAAACAGGAACTAAAACAAGAAAGGATGAATCACGCATGAAAGATGCAACCATTTCTGAACTTTATGATTTAACCCAGACCATTGCCGCAAAAATCTTTGAAGGCAAAACGTATCCATGGGAAGTGCTTCCGCTCATTAAAGATTTTATTCTTGAACTCGGCGAAACACTCGATCCGGCAGAATACGAAAAACGCGGCGAAAATGTCTGGATCGCAAAAGATGCCGTGATCGCACCGACCGCTTCCATTAACGGCCCATGCATCATTGGAAAAGGCGCTGAGATCCGTCAGTGTGCCTTTATCCGCGGAAACGCCATCGTCGGCGAAGGCGCTGTCGTTGGAAACTCCACCGAACTGAAAAATGTCATTCTCTTTAATAAAGTACAGGTTCCGCATTACAACTATGTCGGCGACTCTGTTCTTGGATACAAAGCCCATATGGGTGCCGGTTCCATTACTTCCAATGTAAAATCCGATAAGAAGCTCGTTGTTGTCAAAGGCGCAGATGAACAGATCGAAACCGGACTGAAAAAATTCGGTGCGATGCTCGGCGATGAAGTTGAGGTCGGCTGTAACAGCGTATTGAACCCGGGAACGGTTGTCGGAAGAAATTCCAACATTTATCCACTCTCCTGTGTTCGCGGTGTGATCCCGTCAGGTCATATTTTTAAGAATGCGAAAGAAATTGTCAAAAAAATCTGATAATTAAAAAAATTCTCTTTTATCGAGAGAAAACCAAACCGATTGATTTAAAAGACCGCCGGAAATTTTATCGTTTTCCGGTGGTCTTTGCAATTTTTTATCAAAATATGCTGGACGAATGACCAATTTTGTGAGACAATAACCATAGGTCTGTGAACAGGCTGGAAACAGTCCGTTCGAAAGACAAAAGCTCAAATAAGTACATATTTGAAAGGAGTTTAACAATGACTTATTCACACGAAGTAGAAATGATGTGTCCGGTTGCCCAGGGCGTGCATCACGGTGCAGCTCCGATTCCGGAGGAAGCAAAATGGGTAAAAGCAAAAGAAATCAAAGACATTTCCGGATTCACTCACGGTATTGGCTGGTGCGCACCGCAGCAGGGTACCTGCAAACTGACTCTGAACGTAAAAGAGGGCGTTATCCAGGAAGCTCTCGTTGAGACCATCGGATGTTCAGGAATGACTCATTCTGCAGCTATGGCATCTGAGATTCTGCCAGGACTTACCATCCTTGAGGCACTGAATACTGACCTTGTGTGTGATGCTATCAATACTGCTATGAGAGAGCTCTTCCTGCAGATCGTTTACGGAAGAAGCCAGAGTGCATTCTCCGAGGACGGACTGGTTGTAGGCGCAGGCCTGGAAGACCTTGGTAAAGGACTTCGTTCCCAGGTTGGTACCATGTACGGAACTCTTGCAAAAGGACCTCGTTACCTGGAGATGACCGACGGTTATGTAACAGGTATCGCTCTGGATGCAGATGATGAGATTATCGGTTACAAATTCATCAACTTCGGAAAGATGATGGACTTCATCAAAGCCGGCGATGATGCAAACACAGCTTTCGAAAAAGCAAGCGGACAGTACGGACGTGTTGCTGATGCTGTTAAGATCGTTGACCCGAGAAAAGAGTAATCAGATAATTTAGGAGGATAGGAAAATGGCTTTATTTGAATCATATGAAAGAAGAGAGAAACAGATTCTGGCTAAGCTTGCTGAGTACGGAATCAACTCCATCGAAGAAGCTGCAGAAGTTACAAAAGCTGCTGGCCTTGATGTATACAAAATGATCGAAGGCATTCAGCCAATCTGCTTCGAGAATGCAAAATGGGCTTACACTGTAGGCGCAGCAATCGCAATCAAAAAAGGATGCCGCAAAGCTTCTGAAGCTGCTGCAGCAATCGGTGAGGGACTTCAGTCCTTCTGTATCCCGGGTTCTGTAGCAGATCAGCGTAAAGTTGGTCTTGGCCATGGTAACCTTGGTAAAATGCTTCTGGAAGAGGACACCGAGTGCTTCGCATTCCTGGCTGGACATGAGTCCTTCGCAGCTGCTGAGGGTGCTATCGGTATCGCTGAAAAAGCAAACAAAGTACGTCAGAAACCTCTGCGTGTTATCCTGAACGGTCTTGGAAAAGACGCTGCTCAGATCATCGCTCGTATCAACGGCTTTACTTATGTAGAGACTGAGTATGACTACTACACCGGAGAACTGAAAGAAGTATTCAGAAAAGCATACTCCGATGGACCGCGTGCGAAAGTTAACTGCTACGGCGCTAACGACGTTCGCGAAGGCGTTGCTATCATGTGGAAAGAGAACGTTGACGTTTCCATCACCGGAAACTCCACCAACCGACTCGTTTCCAGCATCCAGTTGCAGGTACCTACAAAAAAGAGCGTATCGAAGCTGGTAAAAAATACTTCTCCGTTGCTTCCGGCGGTGGTACAGGACGTACTCTTCACCCGGACAACATGGCAGCAGGTCCTGCTTCCTACGGTATGACCGATACTATGGGACGTATGCATTCTGACGCTCAGTTTGCAGGTTCTTCTTCTGTACCGGCTCACGTAGAAATGATGGGTCTCATCGGCGCAGGAAACAACCCAATGGTTGGTATGACTGTTGCTGTAGCTGTTGCTGTTGAAGAGGCAGCAAAAGCTGGCAAATTCTAAGATTAGCCAAACCTTGCGTAAATAGAATTATTTGAGCAGAAAAGAAGCGCCGCGGGATTTTCCGTATGGCGCTTCTTTTTTGCTGCTTTCGATATCCTGCAAACTATATTCTTTTGATCCATGCACAAAAAAACGCCTCTGAACACAAAACGTTTCAGAGTTTTTATATCATTCTAAGCATTATTTTGCAGCGATAAACTTCTTTGCAACCAGTGTCTCTGCACAAAGTACTGCTCCGCCTGCTGCGCCGCGGACCGTGTTGTGGGACAGACCTACGAATTTCCAGTCGTAGATGGAATCCTCTCTTAAACGGCCTACGTTGATTCCCATGCCGTTCTCGTAGTTGACATCCAGGGTTACCTGCGGACGGTTATCCTCGGTCATGTAGCGGATGAACTGTTTCGGTGCGCTTGGGAGGTTCAGTTCCTGCGGAAGGCCTTTGAAGTTCTCCAGTTTCTCGATGAGCTGCTCTTTCGTTGGTTTCTTGCGGAACTTAACGAAAACAGCTGCGGTGTGTCCGTTTAATACCGGTACACGGATGCACTGGCAGGTGATCTTCGGCTCGGTTGCTTTTACGATCACGCCGTTCTCGATTTTACCCCAGATACGAAGCGGCTCCTGCTCGCTCTTCTCTTCCTCGCCGCCGATGAACGGGATGATGTTGCCTTCCATCTCCGGCCAGTCTTTGAAGGTTTTTCCTGCTCCGGAAATTGCCTGATATGTGGTTGCAACAACCTCATACGGCTCAAACTCTTTCCATGCAGTTAAAACCGGCGCATAACTCTGGATGGAGCAGTTCGGTTTTACCGCAATAAATCCTCTCTTGGTGCCCAGACGTTTTTTCTGGAACTCGATGACATCGAAATGTTCCGGGTTGATTTCCGGCACTACCATCGGCACATCCGGTGTCCAGCGGTGTGCGCTGTTGTTGGAAACAACCGGTGTCTCGGTCTTTGCATATGCTTCTTCAATCGCTTTGATCTCGTCTTTCGACATATCAACTGCGGAAAATACAAAATCTACGGTAGATGCCACATGCTCTACATCATTTACATTCATCACAACGAGCTTTTTCACTGCTTCCGGCATTGGAGTATCCATTTTCCAGCGTCCGCCGACTGCTTCCTCGTATGTTTTTCCGGCACTTCTCGGACTTGCTGCCAGGGTCACAACTTCAAACCACGGATGGTTCTCCAGCAGAGAAATAAATCTCTGACCTACCATACCGGTTGCTCCTAAAATTCCTACTCTCAATTTCTGCTCCATTGGTTTCATCTCCTTGTTCTTCTGTGGCGTACATTTGTGCGTCTCATGTCATACTATACCAATTTTTTCAAAATTGCAACTGTTTTTTCAATTTTCCTGTAAATATTTTTTATTCTGCTCGATGACAGCCTGCATCGCATCTGCTCCCGGCGCACCGATCGTGTTGCGTCGTTCTACGCAGTTCTTCATGCTGATGGCATCATAAATATCATCCTCGAAGACCGGGCTGATCGCTTTGTACTCTTCGAGTTTCATATCATCAAGGGAGATTCCTTTGTCAATGCAGTACAGAACGAGACGACCGACAATGCCATGTGCATCGCGGAACGGAACGCCTTTTCCAACAAGGTAATCAGCTGCGTCCGTTGCATTCGTGAAACCGTTCTTTGCACTGTTCTCCATGCGGTCTTTTTTGAAGTGCATGGTAGAAAGCATGCCATTGAACAGAGCCAGGCATCCTTTTACGGTGTCGATGGCATCGAAGGTCAGCTCTTTATCCTCCTGCATATCTTTGTTGTACGCCAGCGGGATTCCCTTCATAGTGGTGAGCATTGACATCAGAGCTGCGTAAACGCGGCCTGTTTTTCCTCGAACAAGCTCTGCGATATCCGGATTCTTTTTCTGCGGCATGATACTGCTTCCGGTGCTGTATGCGTCGTCGATGTCCACAAACTGGTACTCATTGGTATTCCAGATGATGATCTCCTCGGAGAAGCGGGAAAGATGCATCATAATCGTAGAAAGAGCACTGAGGAGCTCAATGACATAGTCACGGTCGGATACGGAATCCATGCTGTTTAAGGTCGGGCCGTCAAAGCCGAGCAGCTCTGCGGTGTAAGCGCGGTCCAACGGATACGTCGTTCCAGCCAGCGCACCGGAACCGAGCGGACAGTAATTCATTCTCTTGTAGATGTCTGCAAGGCGGCCTCTGTCGCGGCGGAACATTTCAAAATATGCGCCCATGTGATGTGCCAGTGTGATCGGCTGTGCTTTCTGCAGATGGGTGAATCCCGGCATATAGGTGTGAATGTTCTCTTCCATGATTTTTTCAAGTGTTACCAGCACCTCTTTGACGAGTGCATCAATCTCGGTGATCTCATCGCGGACATAAAGTTTCATATCGAGGGCTACCTGGTCATTGCGGCTTCTTCCGGTGTGCAGCTTCTTTCCGGCGTCTCCGATGCGGTCGATCAGGTTTGCCTCCACGAAGCTGTGGATATCCTCATATTCGCTGGTGATTTCCAGTTTTCCGCTCTCTACATCGGCAAGAATCCCCTCCAGTCCTGCAAGAATCTGGTCTCTCTCCTCTTCTGTCAGGATGCCTGTTTTGCCAGCATCTTTACATGTGCATGCTGCCTTTGATGTCCTGTTTATAGAATTTCTGATCAAAGCTGATGGATGCATTAAAATTATACACTAACTTGTCGGTCTCTTTTGTGAACCGTCCGCCCCATAACTGTGCCATTTTCATTCCTCTTTTCCTGTAAGTTTTTAAATTATCATGCATTATTATACAAGCATTCAACCTTCCTTTGCAAGTCAAATCACCTACTTTCCCGAATTTCGGCGTTTTGTGTAGTTTTTTTCCAGCCAGCCCAAGATGCCGTACAATCCTGCCGCAACGAGGCAGAGGATCAGGATGGACAGGATTACCCAGTCAAGTCTGAACAGATTTGCCCACCTTTTTGCGACAGAGACGCTCGTCAGCCGCCCGATTTGCCGCTATCCAGAGCTCTTCAGAGACGATAGCAGGAATTTTCCCCGCATAGACGTACTGCCGCCCGGCGGTGTAGGGAGCGTTTTTCCGGTGTTAAAATCGTAATGCTTCTTGTTCATGACTACGGTGCCTTTATTCATGGGATTCCGCACCATGCGGATAATGTCTGTTCCAGAGAATGGTTTTCCGGCGCGGCTGCGGACGCCCTCCGCTGCCAGAACCGCCGCAATTTTCCGTCCGCCGAGACCGTCTGCACAGAGTTCGTACATACGGCGCTTCACTGCGGCCTCCTCCGGGATGATCTCAATCGCTCCGTCTGCCGTCCGCCGGTAACCATAACTTTTGAGGTCAGCACCGGCTTTCCATTATTCTGCTGCCGTTTCTGGTGCGCCAGATTCATCTTCTTGCTCAGCTCCCGGCTGTACTCCTCCGCCAGAATCGCCTTAATGCCGGTCAGAAGCGCGTCTTCCGGCGAATAGAATGTGTTCTCCAGATAAAAATACAGCCGCTTTCCGGCGCAGTTTAAGCGGTCTGCGAACAGATACCAGTCCCGCGTGTTCCGCATCAGGCGGTCCTGCGACTTGATTACGACGACATCAAACCGGTTCTGCTCGAGATCCTCGTACAGGCGGTTATATTCCCGTCTGCCTTCCGGCTCGTACCGGAGCGGCTCTCCACGTAGGCATCCACAAGCTCCATCCTCTTGCCCGGATTGCCTCTTCTGCCTCCGCCGCCTGCCTTACCAGCGCATCCTTCTGGTTTTCCTCCTCGGTGCTGCACCTTGCATAATAAACCGCACTCAGCTTCTCCTCTTCCATCTCCTGTCTCACTTTCCAGATGCTTCTCTTTACTATATAGAAAAAAGGACCGGAAAGTTCCGACCCTCTTTTTGTAATTTCTTTTACGGATTGCACCGTCCGCACGGCTCATAGCCTTCGGCAATCAGGTCCTCGCGCGGTCCCTGATATGTCGCCTTGTTTTCATCCTTAATCGAGCTGACGCTGGAGCATGACGGCAGGTGGAATTTCATGCTGGATGTGTTCATGACATATTCCTGCTGATCCGTCATCGTTCCGCTGCTTTCGCTTAACGTGCTGTCTCCCGTTGCATAATTAATTGAGATGCCCGGCTGATTGTTGTATGCGAAGATATGGAAGGAAATGCCCTCGCCGTCATCTTCCATGGAAAGTGCCTCCATCTCCACACCGTCCGCTACAAGGTTGTCCCCGGTAAAAATTGGTGTAACGCGGTACAGCACATGGTTTCCGGTCTCTTTGACGTAGTCGGCAACCATGTTTTCAAACGGCAGCATGCCCTCGACATTCAGATAACGTGTTCCAGTGATCAGATTCTTCTCGTTTGCATTCTCACCGGTCAGCTGGTATCCGATCAGATGGCAGCGGTTGTACAGATATTTACCTTCCACCTGATCGTATTTTACCGTATGCCAGCCCGTCGGCTTTACCTGGCCGATCACGCCGCGCTTCTCCGTCGGCATCAGATCCTGGCGATATTCGCCTCTGCCACGCCGCACCGTCCCAGGCTGTCCAGATTGCTGTAATGCTCGTACGACTCGGTCGTCTTTTCCTCATCGGTAAAATCCGGCTCATTTCCGTTTAAAACGACATACGGTTCACCGGAAAACTCCGAAACATCAAGAACTGAAACGGCCGTCGGTGCCTGATCGGTAATCTGGGATTCCGTCATCGTATAAGCGGCCGTAACCTCCGAACCGGAATCTGCTCTCTCCGTCGAGAGAAGATCCTGCGCCTCACAGCCGGTCAGTGTCAGAACAAGAAGCGCCGCCAGCAGCAGAAGCTGTTTTCTTGGTTTTTCATTTCTCATATACCTCTTTCGTTATTTTCTCATGGGAATAGCCTGCAAACTCCTCCTCGGACACTTTATTCCATTTGGAAAGATCCAGGTCGAATTTCCGGTCAGACGGATAATGCCGGTTCCACCAGAAAACGATGATTTTCTCTATCTTCGCTTCCACAGCCTGCAGTCCCGTATTCTCCACAAAGCAGTATTCTCCTTCGCCTGCCTGCTCCAGAAAATCTGCCGCCGCCTGAAGTGTTACCTTCCCACTCTCCTTCTGCTCCGCGAACAGCTTTTCCGAAGCCGGATTCATCCAGAGCGTTTTCCCCTCACACAGTTCGCAGATTTTTCCGTTACCACGCGGTCCCGCGAAACGCGTCGTCCGCCAAACTGCATTCCTCTTCGTTCTTCCAGACATACGATTCCAATCATCTGTCATCATCCCTTCTCTTGCGTGTGCATATCTGAACACCTGACTGCCGTAGATAATCAGATAGCCAAGCCCCTCTCTTGCCCCGATAAACTCTCCGATTACAACACCGACGAGGCACAGGCCGATGTTGACCTTCCACACGGCGAGCAGCCCCGGAAGCGACCACGGCAGCACGACGCGGAACAGCATATCCTTCTTCGTTCCGCCGAGTGTTGCAATCAGGCGGAGCATATCCGGCTCCACACCCTGAAAGCTGCTGTAAATGCTGATCACCGAGCCGAATATCGCAACGGAAATGCCGGCCGTGATGATCGTTTTCACGTTTGCCCCCATCCACACAATGAGAAGCGGGGCGAGCGCCGATTTCGGCAGGCTGTTCAGGACTACCAGGTACGGCTCCATCACGCAGAAAAGCGCGGAAAGAGCCACAAAAGCACAGCGAACGCCATGCCAAGTGCCGAGACGAGCAGAAAGCTGATTCCCGTCTCATACACCGTGATCCCGATATGGCGCAGAAGGTTCTGCTCCGTCAGCAGGGTCACGAACGTTTCCCACCCGCACAGGGCTGGAAAAGATAAACGGATCGATCCATCTCAGATCCGCCGCCACCTCCCATAATACCAGAAAACTGACGAGAAGCAAAGCCCGAAACACCCGCACCTGCTCCCGTTCTCTTTTTTTCTGTCGGAGATACGCCCTCTGAAAGCTGCTCTCCGGCGTTTTTGCCTGCTCACGCATTTTCATTCAGCTCCTTCCAGATGGCATTGAAATACGTTTTAAATTCCGGCGCACTGCGCGCTTTCATCGGCGTGCGCTCCTCCATCGCAAACTGGATCGGAATCTTTTTTTTCACATACGCCGGCCGTGCCGCCAGAACAATCACACGGTCCGCCATGCTGATGGCCTCCGAAATATCGTGTGTCACGAGAATTGCTGTCTTTCCCTCTTTTTTGATGATCTTTCCGATATCATCACAGACGTTCAGCCTCGTCTGGTAGTCGAGAGCGGAGAACGGCTCGTCAAGCAGCAGAAGATCCGGCTCCATCGCCAGTGTACGGATCAGTGCCGCCCTCTGCCGCATACCGCCGGAAAGTTCGGACGGACGGGCATTGGAAAAGGATTTCAGGCCGTATGTCTCCATCATCTCCCCGACTTTTTCTTTCCGCTCGGGGGTCAGCGTGCGCGAAATCTCAAGGCCCAGCAGAACGTTGCTGTAGATGGTCCGCCATTCAAACAGATGGTCTCTCTGCAGCATGTAGCCGATATGGAGATCCGCCTCCGTGATCGGCCGTCCGCGGCTCAGCAGAGTTCCCGCCTCCGGCTTTAAAAGACCGGAAATCAAGTTCAGGATCGTGCTCTTTCCGCAGCCGCTCGGTCCGACAAGAGCAACAAATTCCCCCGGTTTTACCGAAAAGGTCAGATCGCACAGCGCCGGTGTTTCTCCTTTCATGGTGTGATAGGACAGTGATATATGCTCTAATGACAGGATTTGATCATCCATTTTTTGCATCCTCCTCTATCTATAAGATATCATATGCAGCTTGCATCCCAGCCGCGCTGAGGCTATAATAGAAAGGATTGAAAGATACCAGGAGGTTTGAAGATACATTATGGCCAATAAAAGAAATTACCAGAAGAGCTTGATGCGAAGATTGCAGGACTTCACGGTGAAGTTCCGACCTTGCTGCTGCACAGCTGCTGTGCGCCGTGCAGCAGTTACGTGCTGGAATATCTGTCGCAGTATTTTTCCATTACGCTCTTTTACTATAATCCCAACATCTATCCGCCGACGGAGTACGAGCACCGCGTGGAGGAACAGCAGCGTCTGATCCATTCTCTTCCCGCCGTGCATCCGATTTCCTTCTGCCCCGGCCCGTACGATTCTGACCGGTTCTATAAACTGACACGTGGGATGGAAAATGTGCCAGAGGGCGGCGAGCGCTGTTTTGTCTGCTATGAAATGCGGCTCCGCGAAGCGGCCGAAATGGCAAAGCAGCTCAAACTCGACTATTTTACAACAACCCTCTCCATCAGCCCGCTGAAAAACGCGGAAAAGCTGAATGAAATCGGAGAACGGCTTGCCGCCGAATACAGGATCCCATATCTCAATTCAGATTTCAAGAAACGGGGCGGCTACCAGCGTTCCATCGAACTTTCCCACGAATACGGCCTCTACCGCCAGGACTACTGCGGCTGCGTCTTTTCCCGCCGGGAACGCGACGCACGGGTGGCAGCACAGGAAAATGGCAACAGCTGATGTGCTCTTTGAAGTGCCTGGCCAAAAGCTCCGTCAGGATATGCTGTACGAACTGATTTTCCTGAAACTTGTAACAGCAAACGCTTTGCAGCAGATCTTTTTCCTGCAAAGGGCGTTCGTATTTCTGTCATATTTCTCATGATACCAGAAAACCCGCAGAACCTTACGTCCTGCGGGTTTCTAAAGAATAAGCCGAAAATCAGATTCGAACTGACGACCCCTTCATTACGAGTGAAGTGCTCTACCGGCTGAGCTATTTCGGCCTGTGAAATTCATTTCCTGAATGACACAATCATTATTATACCGTATTTTTTTGAAATTGCAAGCATTTTTTTGAAATTTATGAATCTTTTTCTAAAATTTGTTCCGCCCCACTGATTTCCCACCGTTTCCATCCCTGTTGTTTTCACCTCCCTGGCGCAAATTTTATGCATAAACTTTGCCCTTTACTTTCAAAAATTAAGGAAAACCATCCCTTTTCCTTATAAAAATTAATGTATTTTGAAAGAAAAGCATTGACAACCGCCAAAAAAGTAAGTATAGTTTTTAACTAAAGGAAGAAAGGGGCTGTTGTCATGACCATGCAATACGATAATCTGGAAGACAAGCTCAGTCAGCTTGTAGAGTATACGAAAGATTCCGGAAAGATTGATTTATCTTTATACACTGAGTACGATGTAAAACGGGGACTGCGTGATTCCACTGGTAAAGGTGTTCTCACCGGCCTGACCGAAATTTCCGATGTTATCGGCTTCGATATTGATGAGCGCACCGGCGAAAAAGTTCCGACCGATGGCCGTCTCTATTTTCAGGCTATAACGTCGCTGATCTGATCAAAGGTATGGAAGGACGACGCTTCGGTTTTGAAGAGATTACCTATCTTCTTCTGTTCGGTTCTCTTCCGACAGAACCGCAGTTAAATGATTTCAACGAAATTTTAAGTATCTACCGCGAGCTGCCGGACACTTTTGTCCGCGACGTTGTCATGAAGGCAACCAGCAAAAACATGATGAATACTCTGCAGCGCTGTGTGCTGACCCTGTATTCCTACGACGAAAAGCCGGATGACATTTCCATTCCGAACGTCCTCCGCCAGGCTTTGAGTCTGATCGCCAAAATGCCGCTGATCGCCGTTTACGGCTACCATGCATACCGCCACTACCACGAAAACCAGAACCTGATCATCCGAAATCCGAAACCGGAGCTGTCGATGGCTGAAAACATTCTGCAGATGCTTCACCCGGATGGAGAATACACTGCTCTGGAGGCAAAGGTTCTCGATGTTGCGTTAATTCTTCACGCAGACCACGGCGGCGGAAATAACTCAACATTTACGACACACGTTGTCTCCTCCTCCGGAACCGATACCTACTCTGCTGTTGCGGCTTCTTTAAGTTCCTTAAAAGGACCGCGCCACGGCGGTGCCAACTTGAAGGTTATGGAGATGTTTGAAAATATTGAAGAGAATGTTACAAACTGGGAAGACGAAAACGAACTGCGCACCTACCTGACCAAAATGCTTGATCGTGAAACATTCGATGGAACCGGTCTTATCTATGGTATGGGCCATGCTGTTTATACCCTGTCCGATCCACGTTGTGTGATTCTGAAAGAATATGCAAAAAAGCTTTCCGCTGAGAAGCACCGCGAGAAAGAATTTGCTCTCTATGAGTCTGTAGAACGCATTGCCGGCGAGTGTATCGCCCAAAAGCGCCGTCTGCTCAAACCAGTCTGTGCAAATGTTGATTTCTACAGCGGTTTCGTCTACGCAATGCTTGGCCTTCCAAAAGAGCTCTACACCCCGATCTTTGCTATCTCCCGTATCTCCGGCTGGTCCGCACACCGGATCGAAGAGCTTGTCAACGAAGGAAAGATCATCCGTCCGGCTTATAAATATGTCGGTCATCATCGTCCGTACGTTGCCATTGAAAGAAGAACTCCAAGAAAGACTTCCCACAGTTTTTCAAATAACTAAAAAATTATGCGAAAAGGACACCTGCCCCGTACCGTTCTGGTATCGGGCAGGTGTCCTTTTATTGCCAAGTGATCTCTCGAAAAACCCGCGGAGCGTGCTTCTCATGGTTATAAACAAAACTCTGCGTTATACCGGATCTTTGTTCCCTTGGTATCTCGTTTTGCCAGCTTAATCTTCGCTGTCAGAGAAATCTCTTTGTCGTGATACGTGATCGTGTAATCCATCCGGCTTGCCAGCAGATACGCATGCTCTACCGCGTCGTCCTCTGCCATACGGATACCACGCACACCAACGGCTGCTTTTTTCTTCTCCGGCACTTCACTCGTAAGGAAGCGCAGGAAGACACCGTTTTTCGTCTGCAGAACCACATACTCCTGCTCCTGGCAGACCTCGGCAAGAATCAGACGGTCCTCCTCGGATGAAAGCTTCGTCGCCGCGATCGTTCGTTTTACGACATCAAACTCGGATCCATCGACAAGTTTTACCATACCGGCCGCGCTGACGAACAGCAGCTTATTGTTCTTGATATTTTCCAGTGCATCGACGTAAATCATCTGCTCCTTCTGGCTGCTGTAATTTCCAAGGTTGTCGATCGGCGTTCCCTTGTCACGGAATCTTCCATACGGGATGTCCATTACTTTGATGCTGTGCATCATGCCAAGATCCGTAAAGACGCAGATCTTATCGGTGTTTTTGCACTGGAACACATATTTGTTCTCGTTGTGCACAGCCTCTTTGTTCCGCTCGTAAGCAGACGTATCGATCGTCTTCGCATAACCGAAGCGGTCCATCAGGAAGACAACATCCATCTCCTCGACCTTCGCTCCTCAAGAACAATCGCCTCAGCATTTTCAATCGCCGTTTTCCGCTTGTGGCCGTACTCTTTTTTTATCTGCGTCAGATCTTCCATAATAACTTCCGACATCGAGTCGTAATGATTTAAGATATCCTCGTACTTTGTAATCTTCGCCACAGTCGCCTCATGATCTTTTAAGAGTGCTTCCACTTCCAGTCCGATCAGTTTCTGCAGACGCATCTCCAGAATCGCCGTTGCCTGCGTTCCGTAAAGCAGAGCTGTGCTGCCATACGCTCACTTGACTTTGATTTGAAGCGGATACCATCGGTCACTCCCATAATCAGACACTCTTTGACCTGCTTCTGTGTCTTGCTTCCGCGCAGGATCTCAATGATCAGATCGATCACATCGCATGCCTTGATCAGACCTTCCTGCACCTCGCGGCGCTCCATCTCTTTGCGGAGAAGGTTCTGGTATTTGCGGGTTGCCACTTCAAACTGGAAATCAACGTGATGCTCGATCACCTGTTTAAGGCTTAACGTCTCCGGTCTTCCATCTGCCACGGCGAGCATGTTGACACCGAACGTATCTTCCAAACGTGTTTTCTTGTACAGCAGATTCGTGATCCGCTCCACATCCGCGCCTTTTTTCAGTTCGAGCACGATGCGTGTTCCTTCTTTCGAGGACTGGTTGGAAATGTCGACGATTTCCGGCGCTTTCTTGCTCTCCACAAGCCCCGCCACATCGTTCAGGAACTTTCCGATGTTCGCACCGATCATCGGGTACGGAATTTCGGTGATCACAAGATACTGCTTTCCGTTTCTGCCTTTCTCCACTTCCACTTTTCCGCGGATTTTAATCTTTCCGACACCTTTTTCGTAGATCGACAGCAGGTCATCCTGATTGACGACAATACCGCCGGTCGGGAAATCCGGTCCTTTGATGTATTTCATCAGACCTTTGACGGTGATGTCGTTGTTTTTCATGTAGGCCTTGACCGCATCCACAATCTCACACAGGTTGTGCGGCGGAATGCTTGTTGCCATACCGACAGCGATACCGTCTGCGCCATTCAACAGAAGGTTCGGCACGCGCACCGGCAGAACAGACGGCTCTTTTTCCGTCTCGTCGAAGTTCGGTACGAAATCGACAACGTCTTTGTCGAGATCCTTTAAATAGACCTCCTGTGTAATTTTCTGCAGTCTCGCCTCGGTATATCGCATTGCAGCGGCACCGTCACCCTCAATCGACCCGAAGTTTCCGTGACCGTCCACAAGCGGCTGCCCTTTTTTGAAATCCTGTGCCATTACGACAAGAGCATCGTAAATGGATCTGTCGCCGTGCGGATGGTATTTACCCATCGTATCGCCGACGATACGCGCGCACTTTCGGAACGGCTTGTCGTACTGGATGCCGAGCTCATACATGTCATACAGAGTACGGCGCTGTACCGGCTTTAAACCGTCCCGCACGTCCGGAAGCGCTCGGGAAATGATGACGCTCATCGCATAATCAATATAAGATTTCTGCATGACCTCAGAATATTCGGTCCGTATAATCTGATCTTCTGATTTTTCTTTCATCTTCCTTTGTCCTTCCTGTTAAATATCCAGCTCTGCATCGGTTGCATGCTCATAAATAAATGCTTTCCGCGGCGGAACCTCGGTTCCCATCAGTACTTCCGTCACATCGGAGGCCATACGGGCATCCTCGATCTCCACACGCTTCAAAAGTCTCGTCTCCGGATTCAGTGTCGTCTCCCAGAGCTGCTCCGGGTCCATCTCGCCAAGACCTTTGTAGCGCTGCAGCGTAAATTTTTCTTTGTGTGTCTTTCTGTATTTTTCCAGTGCTTTGTCGTCGTACAGATACTCTTCTTTTCCGCGGGACGGCATTGCCTTGTAAAGAGGCGGCATCGCGATATAGACATGTCCCTCGTAGATCAGCTCCGGCATGAAACGGTAGAACAATGTCAGCAGCAGCGTTGAAATATGCGCACCGTCGACATCGGCATCTGCCATGATGATAATTTTATCGTAACGGAGCTTTGTGATATCGAAGTCGTTGCCGTAACCCTCGGAAAAGCCGCAGCCGAATGCATTGATCATGGATTTGATCTCGCATTTGCCAGAACTTATCAATAGAAGCCTTCTCTACGTTCAGAATCTTACCGCGGATCGCAGAATCGCCTGGAAATTACGGTCACGCGCCGTCTTTGCGGAACCACCCGCAGAATCTCCCTCGACGATAAAGATCTCGCACAGCGACGGATCCTTTTTCTCGCAGTTTGCCAGTTTGCCGTTCGTATCAAACGAATATTTCTGCTTGGTCAGCATATTTGTCTTGGCTTTTTCTTCGCTTCTGCGGATTTTGGCAGATCGCTCAGCGCAGGCAAGAACATTTTTCAGCACTTCGAGATTGCGGTCGAAATACAGCGGAATCTCCTCGCCTGTTACTTTTCCGGCGGCCTTTGCCGCATCCGGGTTGTCCAGCTTCGTTTTTGTCTGGCCCTCGAACCGCGGATCCGGGTGCTTGATCGAAATAACAGCGGTCATACCGTTTCGGATATCCGATCCCGTAAAGTTATTGTCTTTTTCTTTTAAGACACCGATCTCTCTGGCATAGCTGTTCATAATCGTCGTAAAGGTCGATTTGAAACCGGAAATATGGGTACCGCCCTCAGCGTTGTAGATATTATTACAGAAGCCGAGCACGTTTTCCTGGAATTCGTTGATATACTGGAACGCACATTCTACGGTAATGCCCTCAGATTCCCCTTTGAAATAAATCGGATCGTGGATTGCTTCTTTGTTCTTATTCAGATCGCGCACAAAACCAACAATGCCGTCCGGCTCGTGATACGTCAGGTGCTCCTCTTTTCCATCGCGCAGATCGGAAAAATAAATGGTAAGCGCCGGGTTCAGATATGCAGTCTCATGGAGACGGCTTTTGACCTCTGTTGCGGAAAAACGTGTTTTCTCAAAGATTTCCGGATCCGGCAGGAAGTTGATGCGGGTTCCGCTGTTCTTCGTTTTTCGATCTTCGGCAGCAGCCCATCCTCATCGAGTTCCTGTACGGCAACACCTCGTTCGTAGCGGTCGTGGTAAACCCAGCCGCCGAGGCTGACCTGTACGTCAAGATAGGTGGAAAGCGCATTGACAACCGAAGAACCGACACCGTGCAGACCGCCGCTTGTCTTGTACGCATTGTTGTCGAATTTACCGCCGGCGTGCAGGGTTGTAAAAACGAGACGCTCCGCCGGAACGCCTTTTTCATGCATGCCGACCGGGATTCCGCGGCCGTTGTCGGTCACGGTCGCCGAGCCGTCTGCTTCAAGTGTTACGTGAATGGTGTCGCAGTAGCCCGCAAGATGCTCGTCCACCGCATTGTCTACAATTTCATAAATCAGATGATTCAGGCCTTTCCGCGAGGTACTTCCGATATACATACCAGGGCGCTTACGCACTGCTTCGAGACCTTCCAGCACGGAAATACTGCTGGCATCATACGTTTCTTTTTTTGGCATAACTGTTCTATCCTCACTTATGTGTTACTGTCTTTTTCTTTTAAAAATACTTCTGTCTGTCCCATTTTGGGGCACAGTATTTTATTATATCATTTTTCTTCCCGGAATAGCAAGATTTTCTTTAGAAGAAAGAATCTCCTCCGTTCATCAGCTCCTTAAAAGAAGTCACGTAGCGGTCTGCTTCCTGCTCCATCTTTGCGCGGTTTCCTTCCCCGCTTCTGTCATACACGCCCACAGCCGCAAATCCGCCCATTTTGGCGCCGCGGATTCCCGCTAGGATATCTTCATATACCACACACGTTTCCGGCGGAAGAGACAGCTTTTCAGCCGCTTTCTCGTAGATATCCGGAAAGCCCTTGCCGCGCTTTACTTCCGAGACGGTGACAAATGCTTTAAAATACTCATAAATCCCATTTCTCTTTAAGGCCGGCTCATACAGCTCCGGGCTCGATGAGGTAGCAACCGCCATGCGGATTCCTTTTTCTTTTAAATAGCGGAGATATTCTGCTGCCCCGTCTTTTAACTCCACTTCATACGTATAGGCGTCGACCGCCATCTGATGCCACTCCTGAATCAGCTCTTCCGGCGTTCCGGAAAGCCGAACCGTCTGATCGTGTAGCGGGCAGCCTCCAGAAAGCCGAGCGGTGTAATCGCCTCCTGATAATCCGGCGGAACCTCAAGTCCTCTCTTCTTTAAAAATGCAACATCGATGTCATCCCAGACCCACATCGAGTCGAGCAGTGTTCCGTCCAGATCAAAAATGGCTCCTTTGTACTGTTTCATTTGTCTTCTCCTTCCATTTTACCCATTTAGAGCCGTATCCGCAACATATTTCACACATTTATGCATGAAAAATACTATACTATCTGCTCTTTTTTATCATTATCATTGGGAAATCTATGACGAAATGTCATGACTCGAATTGATGCTACTATCATATCACAGAAAATTTTATGTGTCATTAGTGTTTACGGATTGTTTATATTCTTTATGAAAAACGTCATATTTAGAATG
>ENA-OQAS01000243-OQAS01000243.1-human-gut-metagenome-genome-assembly--contig:-NODE-243-length-29194-cov-3.472460_pt1 | contig 29194 bp, 24 predicted proteins | sample MGYA00242733_ERZ504523 | MGnify/ENA primary metagenome ERZ504523 (study PRJEB26092, sample SAMD00036239) | human gut metagenome | host: Homo sapiens | study: EMG produced TPA metagenomics assembly of...
ATCGCCTTGATATTCCACATCACCGATCTTCATTGTCCAGGTTCAGATTCTTGGCTATCTGGCGGGACCGGATCATTGTGTCATGTTCTTTGGCTTTTGCTCCTCGTATTTTCCATATCTACAGGTTTTGCCTTGCGGTAGATACGCTTGATTTCGGCATCGGGTTTGATGTTTGCCTTACGCATTTGCAAAGGTACCAATCTTCCCGTCAGAGTTACTGTACCGATATCGTGTCCGGGGCTTGCTTCTACAGCTACTATATCCCCTTTTTCCAGCTTCAGTTTGTTGCTGTTCTTATAATACCCTTTGCGGGTATTCTTGAATTGAACTTCAACCATTTCCTGTTCCTCGGTGTTGCCGGGAATATCAGCCAGCCAGTCGTAGGTGTTCAGCTGCTTATCCTGTCGTCCGCAGCCTTTGCAACACAAACAGCCGCTTCCGTTCTTTAATTTGAATTCATTGTCCATAATTCTGTTTTAATTGAGAATTGAAAATTGAGAACTAAGAAATAAATGCCATGCGGTTCTGTTATTTTTTAATGCTCAATTCTCAACTTTTAATTTTTCAATAGCACAATCATTTTTAAAGAGAAATCAAAGAACACCATTTTGGGATTCACATTCTGTCCTATATGTAATTGTGCTTCACTAAGTTCGTCCATTATGCCCATCACATTCCGCTCGTTGACAAACGGTGCGAAACGGGTGGAAAAATTTTGTTCTTCGGGATTCATATACACTAAATCACGTTGATGAAAGTTGTATATGAAGTTTTCTCGTATCATACGTTGGCAGTAGGCCAGAAAATTCTTCTGACGTTCACGCCCCATGGAGGCTACCGCATCGCTCCATTGTCTCATTTCGCGTATCTTCCGTTGATAGGAAAGGCGCATCAAATTTATAAAGAGTTCAAAGAACAGTTTGTTTTCCTCGCTCAGATGTATGGTTTCCAGTGCTTTCAGAAAATTGCCTTCTGAGCGGTGTGCTATATCGTCAGCATCTTCCGGTTGTAGTCCGTATTTGGTTTGCAATACTTTTGAGATCTCAGGTTCTTTGATCCCATGAATGTTAAATCGTTGGGTACGGCTTTGGATCGTTTGCAAAATGGCATCAGGCTCTTCGGATACTAATAAAAAGACAGTCATGGCAGGAGGCTCTTCCAGTAACTTCAGCAGTTTGTTGCTGCATTCCACGTTCATCTTTTCGGGAAGCCATATAATCATGATTTTGTAACCGCCTTGACTGGATTTCAAGCTGAGCTTTCGTACAATCTCATCGCTCTCTTTTACAAAGATTTGCGCCTGTTGGTTTTCTGCTCCCATCTCTTTCAGCCAATGGTTCAGATTAAAATATGGGTTCTGCAGGACAAAGTTGCGCCAGTCTGCTATGAAATCATCGCATACGGTATCCTTTCCGGCTTTTTTCTTGATAACAGGAAAAACGAAATGCAGGTCGGGATGTATCAGCTTATTGAATTTCACACAAGTGGGGCAAATTCCGCAGGCATCTTGTTCACCACGGTTTTCACAGCAGATGTAACGGGCATAAGCTATTGCCAAAGGCAACTTTCCTGTACCTTCGGGACCGCAAATCAGTTGTGCATGAGGGATTCTTCCTTCTTTTACCTCGCTATGAGCGCTGTTTTGCTTCCTCTTGTCCTATTACATCTTTAAATAACATTGCTTTTTATAGTCATTTATTTACTGTTTAATAAATTGCTTTTGCAACTTCCTTCACACTGTTCACGGCACTTACGGTATAGAAATGAATGCTGGGAACCCCACAGGCTATTAATTCACGGCACTGGTGTATGCACCATTCTATGCCAAGACTTTCCGCTTCTTCATCTGTTTGACATTTCATCGCTTCGCTTGCCAGTTCTTGCGGCAAGTCTATCTTGAACGTCTTGGGTATCATGTTCAGCTGGGATAATTTGCGGAAAGGCTTGATACCCGGAATAATAGGTACATTGATTCCTTCTTTTCTTACCCTTTCTACAAATTCGAAATATTTGCGGTTGTCATAGAACATCTGTGTCACAGCATATTCAGCTCCTGCTTCAATCTTTTTCTTCAGCCAATAAATATCTTGTTCCATATTGGGTGATTCCTCGTTGTTTTTCAGGATAGCAGCTACTCCATAACTGAACGGAGTTCCTGTTACCTTGATGGGGGAACCGTCTACAAATACGCCTTTATTGAAATCATTGATCTGCTCTTCCAGTTCTATGGCGTGGTTGTAACCGTTGTTTTCGGGTACGAAAGCTGATTCGTGCTTTGCCTTGTCACCACGCAGTACCAACAAGTCGGTGATGCCCAGGAATTGTAGATCTAACAATACATATTCTGTATCTTCGCGGGAAAAACCGCTGCACAGGATATGTGGCACTGTCGTTATATTGTATTTGTTCTGCAAAGCGGCGGCAACAGCAACTGTTCCGGGACGGCGGCGCTGGCGTGTACGTTGGTACAGCCCGTTTCCCAGCTCCTTGTACACATATTCGCTGCGGTGGGTTGTAATATTGATATATTTAGGGTCGAATTCGCGTAGCGTATCAACCGTTTTATACAGTTTTTCAATACCCGTTCCTTTCAGCGGAGGGAGAATTTCAAAAGAAAAAGCCGTATTGTCCGTGCTTTTTATTAAATCAACTACTCTCATCGTTCTGTCTCGTTCTCTTATGCCTTCTCGGGCGGAATTACATATTTGGGCAAAAATAAGAAAAATATCGTAGTTTATGGGGATGAAAAAGCGATTTATTTTATCTTTGTTCTATAATAAAGTGAAACATACGGAGAGAAAAGCGTTTCCTTGCAGCTAAGCCGTGGTTTTCCACACTTGTCAGGGATACCGTCCGTGATGGTGGAGTAACATTTCTCCTGCTTACAGGCATTGCTCTCTTTGATGATGACCTGTCAAGCTTTACTGCATGGAGAATACTTGCGGATGGGATAAGCCCCGTCCTTGCAGGAGATGAAACAATCTGTAAACCTTTGTTTGGGGAAGTGGCAGAGGTCTATAGGAACGGAGTGAACAGATTGGCGAACCAACCGACGAAGCGTTTCCATCCGGAGCGTTTTTTATATTCTTCCTTGGTAAACAGGGTACTGTCCAGCTTGTCATGCTCGAACATGGTGCTCAGTTCATGTGTGGTTTCTTTGTCAAAAATGAAAGCGTTGACCTCATAGTCATAGCGTAGGCTGCGGCTGTTCAGATTCGTACTTCCCACAGTGCAGAACAGGCTGTCCACCATCATGATCTTAGAGTGGTGGAACCCGCCATTGTACACATAAATCTTTGCTCCTTTCTTACGCAGCTTGTTTGCTGTATAGAACGCGGCATCGGGGGTAAAAGGAATATCCGATTTGCCCGGTATCATGATTTCTACTTCAACGCCTCGCTTCAACGCACGTTTTATGGCTTTTTTAATGCTTGGAATGGGAGTGAATAGGGATTCACTATTTGTATTTTATCCTGTGCGGCATCAATGGACTTGATATAAGTCTGCCTCATCAGTCTGGGTTCTTTTTTCGGAATGCGGTCTACAATAGCTACATTCTTATTTCCCTTGAAGTAGAATCGTTTCGTAGGGGATAGTATTGGCTTCCGCTTACGTGTTGTTTAGTGCTTTTGTTCCACATGGCCAGGAAGATGTCCTGCAATTCGTTTACGGCATTTCCCTCTATACGGATATGCATGTCGCGCCAGTCGCCTATTTCCGGCAGACCCTTTATATAGTAATTGGCTATGTTCATGCCACCGGTATATCCTATTTTTCCGTCTATGACTACAATCTTGCGATGGTCTCTGTGCAGGGCATGATTGATATAGGGGAATTTGAAAGGGTCGAACTTGACAAATTCGATTCCTTTGTCACGGATTGCTTGTATGTGTTTCTTTTTCAATGGCTTGTTGTTTGACAAATTGCCGAAGGCATCAAACAAAGCTCTGACTTCCACTCCTTCTTTCACTTTTTCTCCCAATAAATCAAATAGTGCGTTCGCTATGGAATCGTTACGAAAATTGAAGTATTCTAAGTGGATATGATGTTTGGCATGCCGTATTTCCTCAAAGAGATCGATGAATTTGGCCCGACCGCTTTTTAATAATTTCAGTTTGCTGTTTTGGGTGATAGGAATGCCGGCATCCTTTAAGAAATTGATAACGGCAGAGTCGCTGGTATAGGTTGGCACCGTATCTGTCGCTGCTATATGGATGTTGGTAACTTCTTGTGACTGAGCTGTCTCTACAGTGAAAGATAAGATGAATAAAAGTATTAAATAAATATGTTTTTTTATATCAAACTTCATTGCTTTTTTTATTAAGGCTGCAAAGGTATTTATTATTCTAGGAATGAACAAGCCATCGGTATTATTTATGTTTAAAAGGGAGAAATAGAACAGTGTGGCCATTTGTTTGAACAGTTGGTAAATTGAGGTGGTAGAAATTTAATGAAGGCTGTTTTTATTGTTCCATTCATATCTTTTTTCAGGCTCGGTATAAACATCTGTAGTGTGTGTGAAAGAAGTTTGTCGGTCCGGTTTTTCTGCTGTTGTGACATTCAAGAGGAGGAGATACGGAAAAATAATAATCCGTCGGCGGGATTAAAAGAATGCATATCGCATCCAGCCCTGTTGCATAAGCCTTTTCTATCTCCAGATTAACCCTTTTTATGCGGATGTATTCTATCTCCATAGCCTTGGGAGTTAACTCCATAGCCTTGGGAGATAACTCCAAAGGCTTGCGGAGATAAAACAGACGGGAAGAAAACCTTTAATCATACGGCGGGAAAGGTTTGGGGATACAGGTAAAATCTTTTAGTGATGAATCCGGTGTATGTACAGGGTTATACATATATTATATTCATTCTTATATGTATGTATATGAACTTCCATACGTTCAGAATGAAAATCCACATCAGGGCAGGGGTGTTTTTTATCTCTGCCGATGCATCGTAAGCCGTCATTCCTTGGAGGTACAAATCTTTTATGGTGCTTTTTCATTGAAAAAGACTTGGAATGCTCTACTTTGTGTCAAGCTGGAATAGTTTATAAAAAAGAGAGTATATGATTGATAAACAGTATGCTATGTGAAATTTCCTTGAAAATGTAGTGAGGGCATGAGGGTATGAGTGAGAGCAAGTATTTTTACCATTGGCGTATAAATGGTTTATAGTTAGCTTGTTATGTTTGCAGTGAGGGCATGAGGGCATAAATGCTTCGAACTTTCTAGTGGGAGCTGAAGGGAAAGCTGATACGCAAGAATATTTTGGAAAACTGATCCGGAAAATCCATTCTTGGTTTAACTCTCGGTTTAACTGAACCATGTAAACCGGCGCGTTTAAGGCATAAAAAAAGAGAGTTACTTTGGTGTAACTCTCTGATTCTTTGGTGATCCGCTTGGGGCTCGAACCCAAGACCCCAACATTAAAAGTGTTGTGCTCTACCTGCTGAGCTAGCGAATCAATCCTTTGTTATTGCTATTCTTCCGAATTGCGAGTGCAAAGGTAGACGTTTTAGATGAAATATGCAAATATATTACTTGATTTTTTTGAATTATTTTTCGTTAGAATTCTCTTTGTGCTGAAAATCAGTGTGTTCTATCCCTCCGGAAAATTCTTTTTCTTTTATTCGTATGTATCTTTGATAGTAAGAAAGCATCAAGCTGGTACAAGGCAAAGCGATAATCATACCTACAATTCCCATTAATGCCCCCCAGACGGAGAGGGATAATAAAATGATAGCAGGATTCAATCCTGTGATTTTTCCCATAACTTTCGGTACAATCAGACCGTCTTGTATAATTTGTACGATGCAGAACACAAGGAAGGCGCAAAATAATATCCACCAGAAATTCTCTCCTGTATCCGCAGCCTTCAGTAAGGCTAATAAGACTGTGGGAATAAAAGCGATAAGCTGAAGATAGGGAACCATATTGAGAAGCCCGATAAACAATCCGAAACCGATGGCTAACGGGAAATCAATAATAAGAAACCCTATGCTGAACAGAATCCCTACACAAAAAGCGACAAACGCCTGCCCGCGGAAATATTTGTTCATGCCGTCCTGTACATCCGTGACAATATGTACTGTCATTTCACGGTGTCTGGCAGGGATCAGTTTTATCCATCCCCGTGCAATGGCTTCATAATCTAATAGAATGAAGAAAGTGTACAGCAGGATGATGAATGAGGTGAATACACTGAATACAATATTGACAGATTGGGTCAGCAATGCCCATACTTGGGGAAGAACATTACGCATGGTATTCGCAAAATTGCTTTCGTTCAGCGCTTCGTGTATTTTCAACATATCTATGTGCTCTTTTATGAAATTGGCCACTGTGCGGGAATGGCTGCTTGCTTGGATCCTTCGATAAAATAGGCGGTGAGCAATTCTTTCAGTTTGCCGAATTCTTCAATGATTGGTGGTACAAGTCCTACAAATGCTAAGTGATAATGGACAGTAATACCAGCAAAACAACCAATATGGAGATTACCCGGTTCCTCAGACGCAATTTGTTCTGAAAGAAAATGACCATCGGATAGATAAGATAGGCTATCAGCCATGCTATGAAGAAAGGAAGCAGCACTCCGCTGAGTCGGTTGACCAGATATAGAATGCCGATAATGACCATCGCTGTCAATATTCCGCGGATAAAACTATCGAATGTTATTTTTTTCTGTATCATAAAGTGTGTGTTATTTATTTTCAGTTTCCTCTTTCAAAGCTTCCATATAGCAGGTCCGGCAAAGAGCTCATAGTCTGCCTTTTCCCCTAATAGGACCCGTTTTTCGCTTTTGGTGATTCGGTGGGTGGCATAGGCCAAGTTCCCACATTTCACACAAATGGCATGAACTTGGTTACTTCGTCTGCAATAGCCAGCAAGGCAGGTATAGGTCCGAAAGGAACTCTCCTGAAATCCATGTCCAATCCGGCGACAATGACTCTTATCCCGTTGTCAGCCAGTTTGTTGCAGACATCAACCAAACCTTCGTCAAAAAATTGCGCTTCGTCTATACCCACTACATCCTTGTCTGAGGAGAAAAGCAAGATGCTGGCAGAAGAATCAATAGGGGTGGAGGCAATAGAGTTGCTGTCATGTGATACAACTTCTTCTTCCGAATAGCGTGTATCTATGGCCGGTTTGAATATTTCAACCCGTTGACGGGCAAACTTCGCTCTTTTCAAACGGCGGATTAGTTCCTCGGTTTTACCTGAGAACATTGAGCCGCATATTACTTCTATTCTTCCTCTTCTACGTGTTTCCTGGATGTGGTCTTCTGAAAAAACTACCATAATTTAGTTATAACAATTAGATTAATTCTGAGTGCAAATGTACGACTTGTACCCCGAAAAAGGATTATTTTCACTTGGAAATTTATTAATAAAAGATATAATGTTAAACAAAAGTGCAACATCTGTTAAATAATTGGGACAATTAACTTTATGCATTTAAATTCTTTCTACATTTGTTCCAGTATAACAGAATGCAATTGTTTTATGGGAAAACTGTATGTCGTACCTACTCCAGTAGGAAATTTAGAGGATATGACTTCCGTGCCATCCGTGTGTTGAAAGAGGCTGATTTGATATTGGCGGAAGACACGCGTACTTCGGGTATTCTTTTGAAACATTTTGAAATTAAAAACGCCATGCAGTCTCATCATAAGTTTAATGAGCATAAAACAGTGGAAGGTATTGTGAATCGCATCAAAGCGGGCGAAACTGTTGCTTTAATATCTGATGCCGGAACTCCTGGTATTTCTGATCCCGGATTTTTAATAGTGCGTGAGTGTGTGAAGAGTGGCATTGAGGTGCAATGTTTGCCTGGAGCTACTGCTTTTGTACCTGCGCTGGTGGCGTCGGGATTGCCTGATGAACGTTTCTGCTTTGAAGGATTCCTGCCACAAAAAAAAGGAAGAGTGACCCGTTTGACCTCTTTGCAAGAAGAAAAACGGACGATGATATTTTATGAATCACCCTACCGTTTGGTGAAAACCTTAACTCAATTTGCCGAGTTTTTCGGTGCCGAAAGGCCTGTTTCCGTATGTCGTGAGATTTCAAAAATTCACGAAGAAAGTGTTCGGGGCACATTAACTGAAGTTATAGCGCATTTCACTCAAAACGAGCCGCGAGGTGAAATCGTAATCGTACTCGGTGGGAAAGAGGACTAAAAATGAATAAACTTAAAATGTAAAGCAAATGAAAAAACTAGTATTTTTATCGTTGTTATCTGTGGCTTTATTGACTTCATGCGGTAATGGAGCTCAGAAAGATGCCTTGAAGGCTCAAAATGATTCTTTGATGGTAGAACTGTCAAACAGAAATGCTGAATTGGACGATATCATGGGTGCTTTCAATGAAGTACAGGAAGGTTTTCGTCAGATAAATGAAGCTGAGAATCGTGTAGACTTACAGAGTGGTTCTATTCGTGAGAATAGTGCTGATAAGATAAAAGAAGATATTCGCTTCATCAGTGAAAAATTACAGTCAAACCGTGAGCAGATTGCGAAACTGGAGAAGCAATTGAAGAATAGTCAGTATAATTCCGCTCAGTTGAAGAAAGCTGTAGCCAACCTGACGAAGGAGTTGGAAGCTAAACAGCAGCAGATTGAGACTTTGCAGGCTGAATTGGCTTCAAAAAATATTCGTATCGCTGAGCTGGATGATGCTGTGGCCGGTTTAAGCCAGAATGTAAGTGAACTGACCGCTGAAAATGAGGCGAAGGCTGCAACTGTAGCCAGCCAGGATAAAGCTTTGAATGCTGCCTGGTTTGTTTTTGGTACAAAATCTGAATTGAAGGACCAGAAAATTCTTGAAAAAGGTGATGTCCTGAAAAGTGCGGATTTTAATAAGGATTATTTTACTCAGATTGATATTCGTACTGATAAGGAAATCAAGTTGTATTCTAAACGCGCCGAATTGCTGACTACACATCCGGCTGGTTCATATGAACTGGTGAAAGATGCGAAAGGCCAGCTGACTTTGAAGATTACAAATCCTACTGAATTCTGGAGCGTATCACGCTATCTTGTTATTCAGGTGAAATAAGGAATTTAAATTATTGTTCTGTGAAAGGGTTGTGCCGTGAGTGACGCAACCCTTTTTTAATCTGCTTTATGTTGTATGTATAGAAGTATATTTATTGATTTGGATGATACGGTATGGGCTTTTACTGAAAACGCTCGTGATACATTCCAAGACATGTATGATAAATATCATTTTGATCGTTATTTTCGTTCTTTTTCGCATTTTTATACTTTGTATAGCGGGAAGAATGAGGAGTTGTGGAATGAATATGGTGCTGGTAGGATTACAAAAGATGAGTTGAATGAGCAAAGATTTGCCTATCCGTTGTTGCAGGTAGGCGTTGCAGATAAAGCGTTGGTAAAAGCCTATTCGGATAATTTTTTGATGATATAGTTTACAAGAAGAAACTGATGCCTCATGCAAGAGAGGCTTTGGAATATTTGGCATCCGCTTATAATCTGTATATTTTGTCCAATGGATTTAGGGAATTGCAAGAGCAGAAGATGCGTTCTGCCGGTGTGGAAGGATATTTTAAGAAAATAGTTTTGTCAGAGGATATAGGAGTACATAAACCGTTTCCGGAGATTTTTTATTTTGCCATGTCGGCTACGCAGTCCGAGCTGCATACTTCTTTAATGATTGGAGATAATTGGAAGAATGACGTTGAAGGTGCAAAAAACGTAGGGATGGGAAATGTTTATTATAATATAAAAAGGTGAGAAGAGCTTGCCTTTTAAACCTGGTTTTGATATGAGGGATTGGCGGGAAATCGCTTCTTTCTTATAAAATTGAATGGAAGATGTTGATGGATAAGTCTGTTGGCACAAACAATGTATTTGCATAAGGAATGCCCGATATTTGTTTTCAAGGGATGCTCCTGTGTATGGGGGCATCCCTTGAAAAGCATTTTTCTTTCAAAATAAAAAATGTGATTATTTATTTTGGAAGAGTATTTGTCCAATTGTTCTGAGTTACTCCGAATCCAGCGTTGATTTCTGCACTAGGAATAGGAAATACTAAATTTGATATTTCGTAATTAGTATAAGTAAATTTGATGGCTGGAGCACTGTTGGCATATACACTGACTCTTTCATTCCAGCGACGCAAATCATATAGACGCATACCTTCTTGGAATAACTCACGAGCACGTTCGTCTTTTATAAAACTCATAAGATTTTCTTTTTCGCTCGGTAAATCGTTTGTTGATTTTATATCTAAATTACGCTTGGCTACTACTAATAAAGCTTCTTTGGCTTCATTCAATTTGTTTAATTGTACATTTGCTTCAGCCTTAATTAAATACATTTCCGGAGCATTTACAATATAATTAGTTCCACGAGCAGGGTTACCTGACGAAAAGTGAGCAATTTTACCACCTGTGTAAACAGGTTCAGATTCTGTAGAAGTTTTATCTCTTCCATCAATAAGAATTTTACGGCAATCGTTAGTTGCATACATTGAAATTAGTTTAGGACTAGGACTAAAGTTGTATGTAGACCACAAAGTTCCATATGAATTAGCTGACCAGTTTGTTGTATTAGTAATAGCTAAAGCAAACATACTTCGGAATTTGATATTTCACTATTATAAAGAGCTTTGTATGCATTAGCATCGTTGGTTAAAGTAGTAATACCGCTGTTTTTAGTGCTTGTTCTGCATAGTTTCTTGCTTCATCCCAATTTTCTAAATATAGGTAGGTACGGGCCAATAAACCATTAGTAGCAGCTTTTCCTAAATATTGGAGTTCTCCTCTGTCTTTACCAGCTGCTTCAAAATGGGATAATGCATTTTTTAGGTCATTGATGATGGTTCATAGCTTTCGCCAACAGTAGAACGGCTGATTTTAGTCAATGCTTCTTTGGGTTGGTCAATTATGACGATTCCTAGTTCGGAAGAAAAATCTTGTCCATTCACTTTTATTTGGTGCCCATAAATATTAGTAAGCAATAATTGTGCGTAACCTCTTAGAGCATAAGCTTCAGCCATATACATATTAAGTTCTGTTTTTTCATCATCGCTTGCATTGTTATATAGTGCTTGAGAAGCTTGAATTACACGTGCTGCATTATCAGCTGTTTTATAACCATACTCCCAAATACTTTTTAAATAAGTATCTGTATCTGTAAAGTATAGGTATAAATACCATCAAAATGTCCGGTTTTAGTATTCCAATAAGTAATATCTGTAGGAATATCACCAATAGCTAAAGCATAGTTACCAGCAAATGCATAATAAAATAATTGATAATAAGTTCCATTTAATGCTGTACTAACGTTAGTTACAGTGTTGAGCCCTCCTTCTAGGTCCACTCCTTTATAGTTGTCAGTTTCAAGAAAACTGTCACCACATGAGGAAAGTCCTGTTGCAAATGTAAAAATGGCAATTGCATTTAAAATATATTTTTTCATATCTTTCCTTTATTAAATTTTACCTTATTTAAAAACTTAATTGAATACCTCCGATGAATGTACGGGTTACTGGATATTGCCACGCAATTACACCATTGGAATAGGTTTCAGGATTATACCCAACAAAATCATTGGATGTAAATGTATATAAATTATCAATGGATATATAAGCTCGTAATTTTTGAATGAATATTTTCTTTGTTAGATTTACGGGCACAGTGTAACCTAAGGTCATGTTACTGATACGTAAGAAATTACTGCTATATAAGAATCTAGAAGAAGTTTGAGTTGCTTTATTGGGATCTCCATAAATATATTGTGGATATTTGGCATCTTTATTTTCTTCTGTCCATGAATTTAATGCAACGTCTTTCAACGGAGTACGATTGGCCATACCAAATCCGGTGAATGAAGCTCCGGAATCGAAAACTTTTCCTCCTAATCTATAGGTAAAGTTCATGTTAAAGTCAAATCCTTTCCAACTTAAATTTGTACCGAATCCACCTAAAACTTTGGGGTCAGCATCGCCTACATAACGTTTGGCTGCTGCATTGTAGTCGGAGGTCGTTTCGTTGCCTTCTTCATTCAGATACCATAATGGTTTACCATTTTCGCGGTCAACGCCTGCATATTCTTTCATATAGAATTGGCGATAGGGGCGTCCTTCTTCAATAATTTGATAAGTATATTCTATGGGTTCATCTGTAGATAGTTTGATGATCTTATTTTTGTTCCATGTCATATTTGCATAAATATTCCATGTAAGATTATTGTTGTTGATAACAGATGCATTGATAGATGCTTCAATACCACGGTTGCGGATTGCACCAATATTTTGGTATACTGTAGACATACCTGTAGTCATGGACAATGGTACTTCAAACAATGCGTCACTCGTCTCTTCATTATAATAATCGAAAGTAAGATGGATACGATTAATTAAAGATAAATCAAAACCTATATCAAATTTTTTTGAAGTTTCCCATGTCAAATCTGAATTAGAGATGCTAGTGGGAGTCATACCAGGCTTTTCGTTATAATTGTATCCGGAAGAATAGAAACCACGTGCTGCATACCAATCGATATCTTGATTACCTACGGTTCCGTAAGAGGCCCGAAGAGTGGCATTGGTAATAATAGAATTATCTTTAAGAAATTCTTCTCCACTTACACGCCATTTTCCACCAACAGACCAAAAGTTACCCCAACGATGATTTGAACCGAAAACAGAGGAACCGTCACGGCGGAATGAACCAGATACATAATATTTATCCTCGTAAGAGTAGTGTGCATCCATAAAATATGATGCCAATCGAGCTTCTTTCTTATAATATTCCGATCCTTGAGGAGTTCCAGCAGTAGAAAGGTCGGTTTTTCCATCAGCTGCAAATGGGAAATCAGAGCCTGAATAATATTCATAGAAATAATTCTTTCGTTGCATCTCTTGACCTAATAACAAGTTAATATTGTGTTTGTCAAAAGTATAGTTCCAACCTAATACATTGTTCCACGTAATTGTTGTATAACGAGAATTGTACTGTTGACCTAATCCATTATAATCAACAGCTTGTGGATTATATAATGCACTCCAATATTGATATTGACGTAAATCAGCAATATTTACACCTAAGGTAGTTTTTGCATAAATACCTTTTCCGAGATCAATCTGCAAATATGGGTTGAAGTTCAATGTTTGATTATTGTTTTCATTGATTTCACCAGCTTTTTCATCATATAAAGCTAGAGGATTATAATTACTGATATTGGCATAACTTCCATCTTCATTATAGAAAGGCATCATAGGATTCATAGAACTTATAGCTGCTACAGTAGCGCTGGACATAGAGCCACTTGTAGCTTGTGAAAAGCCGTTTTGGGTAGAATTACTGTATGAAGCATTGACACCGATAGTAAAGCAACTGAACTTAGAGTCTAGGTTCAAACGTCCTGAATAACGTTTCATGTCAGAACCAATAATCAATCCTTCAGTATCTAAATAACCTAAACTAACATAATAACCAGTAGAACCAGAACGTCCTTGGAGGTTTACATTGTAGTCTTGGTAGTATCCTTTACGGGTGATAGCATCCATCCAATCGTAGGATGAAACACCATCCCAACCATAACCTTGATATACTTTTTTCAAATAATCATAGCTCTCATCATAGGTGTTACCATAAGCAACAGAACGTCCGTGAGCAAATAGATTCATAGATTCTTGAGCATTGGCGTAATCCATATTATGATTTCCCATTGAAACAAATCCTTGTTTAATGTCTAAGTTGATGCTCATTTTTCCCTCTTTTCCTTTTTTAGTAGTGATTACAATAACGCCATTAGCTGCGCGTGAACCATAAATGGCTGTAGCCGCAGCATCTTTTAGAACTGTAACACTTTCAATATCAGAAGGGTTGATTGCGGCCATCGGATCAAAATTATTATTTGTAGTCGTACTCATACCATCTGTTTCAGAGTTGACAGGCATTCCATCTATTACATATAATGGCTGAGTGCCTGAATTCAAAGAACCACGTCCACGAACATAAATCTCGCTCCAAACACCAGGCATACTGGTAGAGTTGCTCATTTGTACGCCTGGTACAGCTCCTTCTAGTGCTTTCACAAAATTAGCATCAGATTTTTTGGCTATAACATCTTCACCAATAATAGCAGCAGCACCAGTAAATGAAGCTTTGCGTTGAACTCCATATCCTGTTACTACCACTTCTTCAAGCACTTCGGCATCCGACTTTAACGTGATGTTAACAGTCTGTTTTATAGCTACTTCTTGTGTAGCCATTCCGATAAAGGAAACCACCAAAGTCTTTGCGGAACTAACAAAATATATAAAGTGTTTATAATCAAAAGATTAAAATTTGTCGATTCTATTTATTAACTCTGCGGGAATTACTTTAAACAAAGTTATGATAACCTTTTTTCTACTTTTGTTCTACCTCAGAATTACTTTATACGATAAAAAAGTCTAATTGCGATAAATCTCATTATGATAATTGTATTGTAATAAGATTATAATCTTTTTGAAAAAAATGCATGAAATAATGAAAGAGGAGATCCAAATTGGAATTTAGAAATGGGAGAGAGCAAAAAACGTCTGTTACTTTGGACGAAATACTTAGCTATCTAGGAAAAGCAGACAAAATCTGCCTAGTGGCGATTGACTAATTTCAAGTTATTGCTCAAGATCCGATTCGAGAAAGAACGTTAAAGCCATTTTGAACATCGATATATAACATTGTACAATGCCCATTTTATATATTTAGGTTCACAATGTCATATGACGGGAGAAATTTTTATAAGTCTTCCGGCTTTTTATCAAAGTACTATGATTTTGGATCAACAATCTATCAGACTGAAAGAATATACAAAATTTGTTACACACCATTTCCAGAAAAGCGGGAAGTACATTAATAAAAATGTTATATCTGAAATATATCAACTGTTTGACGGCATAATATGCTATATCCGGTCTATGATCGTTTTTTTGAGTTTTGGCTGGGAAGAACATTAAAAAACTGATGGAAGATTCCGTGTGTAATCAGAATTTGACTTCCCGTCAGGAATTACAATCAGTTCATAAGGATTGATGGTGGTTTGTTGTGTTCCTTCCAAATATGTAACTAAATATTTAACATATATGTCTTTACAGGCACATTTATATAGTAATCGAATTTGAGTTAACAGATGTTTATCGATAATTTCCAAAGACCGATTTACTATATAGATTTACCCAAGTATACATTAATTTTGTATACTTGGGTAATAATCTATTGGATAATTAAGGAGAAAGCTTCATCTTTTCCTCATATCTTAAATCTAAATTATTTAGCAGGTAGGTAAAGTATTTCTTTAAATTCACCAAAACCACCAACATTGGGTACATCATGCGACAGCTTCACAGTAATAACTCCGTCTTCCAAAGCACCTTTTCCTGAAACAAAAACTTCTCCATAGGATGCGTGCTTCCATGCCGGCTGAGATTCTACAGTGACCTCATTGGCTTCATTAACTTTGAAGACAATGTTATATCCTTTTTCATATAAGTTCATAGCTTTATACCATGATATCTGGTCTGCTTTTTGAACTTCTACTTCCCAAGTTGTAAAATCTTCCCCTTCCTCTGCCATAGCCGCAGATTTAAATGTTCCAGTTCCTAATGAAGAAAAAGTATAATCCCTATAAACAGTTATGACTTATCCGAAGTCTGGTCTATCGTAACCATTTCCTCCGGCAAAGATATCTTGACTTTATAATTCTGTCCAGGAGTTATATCTCCAACTGTAACATGAATATTGGTCTTAAATTCCCCTGCTGCGAATGAAACCGAGGAAGGTACGGTAATGGAGGCAGGGAGTTCCTGCTCTTTATCACCGACAACTAATGTTGCTGATAAATTAATTGTAGTAGCTTCCGAAGATTTCGCGCGTAAGACTTCCACATCAAAACCCTCATATCCTGTGGAAGGAAAGGAAACCGATTGTGTACCTGTGGCGAATGTCACCCCCATTGTTGTGCCATTGTATATATCTCCTTCATTGTCGGTGTTGCACGATACAAAAAGAGTTGCAGTGGCAACAAACATGCCGATTATATATTTATTTACTTTCATAATTTACTTGCTTACAGATTAATACTATTTATGATCACCTATCGGATTCTGATCTTTGCTAGGATCCATGTTCGGATTACCATCAAATTCCGTTTGAGGAATAGTTAATACCCATGCATACGACTCAGGATCTTCCGTATCTGTACCAGCAATTAAAGCACTGGATGGCCAGCCCATGTCTGCAGTACGTCTGAACCCTTGTTTCAGACGACGTATATCATAGATACGTCCAAATTCTCCCCAAAGTTCAATACGGCGTTGAATTATAATTTCTTCAAGTAAAGAACCGGTTTCATCCGAGGTGAGCTTACCTAATGCCGTTCCTGTTTTTTGCAAGTGTAATCCTCATCACGTTTTTGCATTAAACTGTTCAACATCAGTCGTGCGCCTTTGTCATCATTTAAACGACAAGATGCTTCTGCTGCGGTTAAGAACATTTCCTCAATACGCATAAAAATATAGTCACCTGTCCATTTCGCATAATCTTTTAAACTTGAATTTTTCTTGTTGGTAACCATTCTTTTCATTATTCTCGTCTTGTGGATTCCACCATTTTTTGCGGACATCATTTGTGCCTAGCTTTGCATAAAGCAGTTTGTTTATCTGTTTTCGAGCACTAGCTCCATATTTCCCTTGATCCGCATCCATGTGTGTAAAGAAACCTGCATACATTCCGGACTGGTCGGCTATGATTTCGGCCGCCCACATCACATTATTGGCAGTAGCATCATTCATTCCACCGGTTACCGCAGTTCCAGTGCCGATACTACACCCGCTTTTGCTTATTGCGGCATTCGCGGCATCCAAAGCGGTCTGCCAGTCTTCCATCACTAAAGCGACACGAGCCTTTATACCTGAGGCAACAGCCTCATTGATATGGCTGATATGTTTTCTTTTACCTGAGTTGCCTAGCATGGTAATTGCTTTGTCAAGATCCGAAGTGATTTGTTGATATACTTCTTCAACCGTTGCGCGCCCTTTACCTTCTGTTGCAATATCAGTCGGTTCTGTATAGAGTGGTACACAAGGTTCGCTTTCATGTCCTTTATAAGTGCGAGAAAACATTTGCGCCAGCATAAAATAACTGTAAGCACGTACAGCGTAGGCTTGTCCAAGCACATAATTCTTTTCGGTTTCACTTCCAGACATGGTTTCCTCTTCTGCCAAAATGTAATTGACATTAGAAATCCAAGTGTAATAGCCATTCCACATATCATAAGAACGCCATCCGGTAGAGGTATATCTTGATTTTACATTGTAACGCAATCATACCAAAACCAGCCGCTACCTTGTCCGTTCATAATGCAATCTTCACCCATAACATCTGCCACCAGATTATAAGCTGTGATACCGAAGCATTGATGAGTGTAGAGCTGTTTGAAACCCCTGCTGTATACATTGCTCGATATACACCATTCAATGATACTAATGCATTAGTTGCTGTTCCTAATAATTCGTTGCCAGAAACAGAAGATGAAGGACTGGTTTCCAAAGCATCCTCACTGCAAGCTACCACAGACATTGCAGCCATCCCGGCAAATATGTATTTAAATATTTTTTTCATACTTCCTGTATTCTTTTAAATTGTTAGAAATTAATTTCAAAACCTACTGAATAAGTCTTGTTGGGAGCATAAGAATAGTCTGTTTCGCCCTTGAAGTTATACTGTGGGTCCATACCGTCCAAATGAGAAAATAAAGCGAGATTATCTACCGATCCGAATATGCGGACAGACTCTAGCCCGGCCTTCTTTAGCCATTGTTTGGGAATAGTGTAGCCCAAAGTGATATTTTTGATAGCAAAGTATGAAGCATCAACTAAAAAACGGTCTGAAGCTGTGTAGGAACCTCCAATTTGAATACGAGGTACATCTGTGATGTCACCAGGTTGTTGCCAACGTCTCAAAGCATGTTTGTTCCATGTATTGCCTGCATACATAACCTCCATAGAACCAGCGTATAATGAATCATAAACTTTACCTCCTATAGAATATGTACCCAATATTGACAAATCGAAATTCTTGTAAGAGAAATCGGTATTGATACTACCATATAAATCAGGTATACGGCTGCCGGAATAATATTTGCTGTTCGCAGCTTTTTGATAGTCACTGCTGATATATTCGTTAGTGATGTTGCCATTATCATCCTTATCATATACCCAATAGAGTTGCGCTCCTGTTGCAGGATCCACACCGGCAGATTTAGCCATATAATATGTATTAATAGGCATTCCCTCTTTAATACTGAAAACTCCCTTGATAATTTCAGGAGATTCCCCAGTCAGTTTCAGCACTTTATTGGTTACAGTAGAGCCCATCCAAGTTAAGTTCCATATAAAATCAGTGGTTTTGATAAGGGAACCACCTAAGCTAAATTCAAACCCGGTATTACGCATAGAACCGATATTCGCGTTGTATTCAGAGAATCCACTAGAAGTAGCCTTGGGGTATCCCAGCAACATATCCGTTGTTTTGCGGTTATAATATTCAGCACTGACATTCAAGCGTCCGTCAAACATACTTGCCTCAATACCGACATTTAAATTACCGCTTTTTTCCCATGAAAGTTTTTTGTTTTCCAAAGCACCGATCAGACCTCCTACTTGATTGGCATTCGGATATTCCAATGGATAGAGTCCTTGCCAAGGATAATAATCTGGTACATATCCTCCTTCAAGACTATCATATCTTAACAGATTATCATTACCTTGTTCACCATAACTGATTTTAGCTGATAAATTAGAAATCCAAGTCAAATTCTGCATAAACTTTTCTTGTGAAATTCTCCAGTTGGCACCGACAGACCAGAAAGTACCCCAACGGTTATCTTTTTGGAAGCGTGAAGAACCGTCCGTACGGATAGAGGCTGAAAAATAATATTTTTCATTAAAGTTATAATTGAATCTCCCAAAGAAGGATTCCACACGATAATCTTCCGAATATGAATCCGCATTGTATAGATTTGTACCCGGACGCAATTCAAGAATACCATCTACTAAATTGGTTTTTCCGGCAGACAGAAATTCATATTTGTATGCATAAAATTCATGACCAACCAAAAGATCGATGTTATGAAAGTTAAAAGAACGCCCCCATGTCAGTAACTGGTTAAAAGTATAAGATTGGGTTCTTCTGTTATATTTCATCAACAAACCGCCGGCAGCTGCTGATTACCATGGTGCATATTCATATATGATTTTTGAGATTTGTTCCGGTAGTCCAGACCAAAGTTCAAAGTCAGCTTAATACCTTTAGCCCATCCGGCATCTTCCGAATCTGAGCCAAATGCCAAAAATGTGCGCAAACCAGCTACATCTGTTTTTATATCAGCTTGTCATCTACCAAACCGCCTACGGGATTGAAATCACTATACTGTGGGCGTTGTACACTACCGTCACCGTAGTCCAGTTGGCGATTTCCATCGGCATCTAATACATCTTTACCATCTTCTCCCTTTATATACACCGGGTAAATCGGAGCCATAAATTGTGCAGAGTACCATACATTTGAATTAGATGAACCTTCGTAATCACTAAAATTTTGTGTGGAATTGGAAAGTGACACATTCAATCCAGTCTTCATCCATTTATTCACTTCAGTGTTTATGTTTGCACGGGCATTATAACGTTGGAAACCGGTATTAATCAAGATGCCATCTTCATTTAAATATCCCAAAGAGAACATATATTTGGTCTTTTCTGTACCTCCATTAACAGACAACTGGTGTTCATGACGAAATGCATTGTCTCTTTGTATTGCATCCATCCAAGATTCATTCCATGCGGATGTAGCATCATCTGCACTCTACCTGTTGCAGGATCTATAATTGTTCCCCATGTGTAATTTTTAAATGGATTATATTGTTCTCCACCTAAAACGCCACCTAAATCTGCTGATGCTTGTCTACCGGCAGTTTCCCAGTTATATCCATTGTCAAAGATATATCCATTGCGTAAACCTTCATACGTTAACTGTACAAATTCTTTTTGGTCAACCATGTCATAGGCTTTCAAGGAACGTGAAGACCAACCTGCCGTAGAACGCCAAGATACCTTAGTCTTGCCTTCTTTTCCTTGTTTGGTAGTAATCATAATTACACCATTTGCACCACGGGCTCCATAAAGGGCTCCGGCTGAAGCATCTTTTAAAACTGTCATGCTTTCAATATCGGCAGGATTGATAGAACTCATATCTCCACTAAAAGGTATTCCGTCAACTACATACAAAGGATCTTGTGAGGCATTGATGGAACCGTAACCGCGAATCACGATCTTGGCAGCTTCGCCAGGTTGACCTGAGCCTGAAGTTGTTAACAGACCTGTAGTCTGTCCTTCCAATCCTTTAGTAACATTACTTATAGGACGTAATTCCAGTTTCTTATTATTAATAACGGATGCTGATCCTGTAAAAGATTCCTTTTTGCAGTACCATATGCAACAACCATCACTTCTCCAAGCACTTTAGTATCAGATTTTAAAATGATGCTAACATTCTGTTTGATAGAAACCTCTTGACTAGCCATTCCGATAAAGGAAACCACCAAAGTCTTTGCGGAACTAATTATTTATGTAAATAACTGATAATCAGCACAAAAGTATTTCTTCGCTTTACCTGCTTTTCTGCTATATAAATTGTTTGAGAAGTATAAAAGAAATAATTTTCTACCTTTATTCTACTGAAATAAAGTGTTTACTTCATTTTTGTTTTAAATATATTTTGACTATATATTATAAAAGAACTGATATTCTCAATTTAAATGAAAATATCAGTTCTTTCCTTAGTACCGAATAACAATATTTGCTGTATATTAGTTATTTATATGCGGGATTCTGGTCTGCTATTGTTAACGCACCGTTCGCATCAATTTCATCTTGAGGTATGGGCATTTCTAATTTGTCTGAACTGGCAGGAATCAATCCGACTCTGCTCCAATCCAATGTTAAATTTGAACGGTCCATTGGTAAATCTCTGCGCTTAAGATCAAATAAACGGTGACCTTCAGCAAAAAGTTCACGACGACGTTCATTCTGTATCTCTGTTTTTAAAACATCACCTGTGCCTGAATATGCACTTATACCGCGTGCTTCCCTCACTTTATTCAAAGCAGCTAAGGCTTCATCTTCATGATTATTATCAGCGGCTAGTTCAGCTATAATTAAATACATTTCAGAACCACGCATCATATTATAATCACCTTCAGCGAAAGCTACTGTACCAGAGCCTTTTGTTCCATCGCTATCGTCATTCTTCCGGCTGTTAATTTTGCATGTGACATAGCTGCCATTGCGTTTGTAATATTTGCCATCTATCTTTACAAATAAGTTTTACGGATATCTATATCATCAAAAATATCAATCAACTCTTTTGCAACACCTAGAGAACTGTACCCGTCTTTTACATAAGTAGAATCTTGGTCACAATAGTACCAAAATGCTGGCAACGATAAGAATGATTGCTTGTCAGTAGAGGTACATGTAAAATACCATATTGTTTCAGTGTTATTTTCACAGAACTTGTTTTTATAATCAGCTTTTGACATCAATGTAATTTCTGATAAAGCTTTGTTTGCATGTGACGTTCCATTAGTGTAATCGCCTAAGTCTAAATAAATTCTAGCAGCAATTCCATGAGCTGCCTGTTCTGTTATGTAACATTTTGAAGAAGAGGATGTACCTGTCAATAAAGTACAAGCCTTTTCAATATCATTCACCATTTGAACATAGCAATCTTTTACCGTAGAGCGAGGTATGTCTGTAGTTGAAGCTGTTAAACGAAGAATAACTCCTGGATTATCAGGATATTTATTAACAGGTTTTGCATACATTCTAATCAAATAGTGATATGCATAGGTACGCAATGCCAAAGACTCTCCTTCAATACGATTACGTTCACTACTTTCCGGTAATGTTTCTAAATTATCTAAAATAGCATTACAGTTATCAATTAAGCTATAGCAACCAATCCAAGGATCCACAGAATAAGTACTGCTTGGAGTAATAGAGTATTGATAAGGTGAAACAAAACGATTATAGTTACCTGTACTGTTTACCATTGCATCATCAGCCATCACATCAGGCATAAAGAAAATATATTGATTGGTATAATGAGCGTAATGGCCATTAGTAAACCAGTCATAAGCACCAATTAACACCTGCTGTGCTCCTTCAGTACTAGTGAAAACACTTGCATCTGAATACTGGTCAGAAGGAGTTACATCCAAAAAATCATTGCAGCCGCTTAATGAAGCAGTCAACAGTATAGAAGCAAAAATATAGGATATTTTTTTCATATATATCTGGTTTATAAGTTAGAAAGTTAGATTAATTCCCGCAGTAAATGTTCTCGCCAATGGAACTGTACCGCCTCCATCAAGCAAACCATCAACACCACCTAATTCTACATCATAACTTTTGAATTTTTTATCCAAATTCCAAGTTATCAAGTTATCTGCACTGACATAGATACGTACATTCTGTAATAGAATTTTTTTAATCAGTGATTTGGGTAGTGAATAACCTAAACTGATATTCTTTAACTTAATGAAATCTGCATTATGTAGATAACGACTTGATCTTCCATTAGAAGTATTGGAATTATTTGGAATAAATTTTGGATTGGAAGCATTTGTGTTTTCCGGTGTCCAACTATCTGCTTGTTCTGTTATCAACTGATATCCAGTCTTATTTCCATCATTTAATAAATTTTCCTCATATACATCATATATCTTACCTCCAAATCCGTAAGTAAACATGAATGAGAAATCTACACCTTTCCATGAAACAGTATTAGTCAAACCTCCGGTTGCTGAAGGAAGTGCAGACCCTAATTTATATTTTGTAGCTTTAGAGTATGTATTGGTTGTGGTACGTTCTCCTGTAGGGTTGCCTTCATCATCAGTTACATCCATATACCACAGTGGGTCTCCATTAACGGGGTCTACACCAGCCCATTCTTGCATATAGAATTCATAGATACTATAGCCTACAGTCCGAATTTTGGTGCCAACCACTTCTTCTTTTTGAGGATAAGATGTTATTTTATTATTGTTAAAAGCAATATTAAGTCCGTTGTCCAAGTGAAATCTTTCGTATTGATATTTGTTGAATGCAAATCAATTTCTATACCTTGATTACGCATACCACCTAGGTTTGATATAGCATTTTCAAATCCGGTTGAGGGCGCCAATGGTTTTTCAAGTAATAAGGCATCTGAAGTTTTATTGTAATATTCAATACTACCATTCAAACATCCAAATATTCCAAAATCAATACCTACATTAAAATTTTTAGACTTTTCCCATGATAATTCATCATTAGGAATTTGCAGGTGTGTAATGCCGTTTTGACCATTGTAATTGTTTCCTGTATCATATAAGCCTTGGAAGCCATACAAATAATCAGATTGTTTGTTACCTGAAGTTCCATAACTGGCACGTAATTTTAAATCATCAACCCATTCAATACCTTTAAAAAAATTCTCTTCACTGATACGCCAGTTGCCACCGATAGACCAGAACGTCCCCCAACGATGTCCAGGTGCAAACCGTGAGGAGCCATCGGTACGAATACTGAATGAAAGAAAGTATTTGTTTAAATAATCATAGTTTATGCGCCCGAAAAATGATTGCATACGCTCGTGATCTTTCTTTGATTTAGTTTCATAAGGAGTAGAGGCCATACTTAATTCAATCATTTCACTATTAGAAAAACCTGTAGCATGGGCATGAAGCATGGAATAAGTGTTCTTATATGCTTCATAACCGGCCAGCAAACCAATATGATGATCATTAAACAAAGAAAAAGCATAATTCAACGTACTGGTAAATGTGGATGTGATGTCACTAATAGCATATTTGCTTAATCGTCCATCTACTGCCGCACCATTACCATGTTCTGGATTATACCAACGCATTTCATCCATATTGGTATAGTCATAAGAGAAACTGTTACGCCAATGTACACCGAAAATATTCAAATCAATAAATGGACTAATTAATGCCCGATGCGTTTTAGTATTGTAGATATCCATTTTCGAAAAAGCCAGTGTGTTCATGTCATTGAACACAGGGTTCACATAGTTATAAACAGGATTGCCTTTTCATCATAGATTTTATTAAAATCATTATCCAATTTATAGAGCGAGATAGCATTAGGGACAAAAAAAGCATTGGTTAAAGGTGATGAACCACCTCCACCGCCCGGAGGGGTGTTTTGCTCATTGACTGACATTGTGGATGTTACACCGATTTCTGCCCAAGGCTTAATTTTACTGCTGACATTAATGCGGGCAGAATAACGTGATAAATCCGAACCAACGGCCAAACCATCTTGGTCCATATATCCCAAAGATATAAAATATTTAGATTTGTCACTACCACCACTGATGCTTAAATCATATTGCTGGGTAGTTGCTGTCTTAAACAGTTCATCTAAATAGTCTGTATTTATCATAGCTTTTGCACCACTTGCCAAAATTCCCTCTCCAGTAAAAGGATTAGCCATATTAAAAGGATTGGCTTTATACATATCTTGTACAGATGCATTAGCTGCAATACTAGCTGCTTCGGAAGTCATTCCGTCGCTTATGTTTTGAGTATAGAATCCTTTGTAATAAGTCTTATAATGTTCTGTAGAACTCATTAAATCATAGCCATTGGAAGGTAAATGTGAAGAACTTACTTGAGCTTTAAATTCGATCTTTGCTTGTCCGGAAGCACCTTGCTTTGTAGTTATCATGACAACCCCGTTAGCAGCACGCGAACCATATAATGAAGCGGCAGACGCATCTTTCAGAACCGATATGGATTCTATATCATTAGGATTCAAATTGGATAATGGATTTACAGAAGTTCCATAACTATCTTCATCTGCGACTTTTGATATATTCTTTGATGAAACAGGAACGCCATCAATAACATACAAAGGCTGGCTGGATGCGGACATAGATCCAATACCGCGGATACGTACTTGGCTTACTGAACCAGGTTGACCTGATTGACTTTCTACTTGTACGCCTGCGGATAATCCTTGTAACGCTTTCTCAAAAGAAGCAGTTGGGACTTTCTCTAAAGCATCCGATTTCACAGTCGCTACCGAACCTGTTAATGAATTTTTCTTAGCAGCACCATACGCAACTACCACAACTTCATCAAGAGTTTCAGTATCGGGTTTCAAACTAATATGTAAATTAGACTTGACATCCAATTCTTGACTCTTCATCCCGATAAAAGAAACTACCAAAGTCTTTGCGGAACTAAAATATACAAAAAAACATCTAGTAATCAAATGTTTAGCATTCTGCTCTCTTGTAGATATACAATATTACATCTATTATAACAAACTATAAATCAACTATATATTATAACATAAAAAAAATAATTTGATTTTATGTCTACTTTTATTCTACCTTAAACATAAAAAAGATGCCTAGTAATCTAAGCATCTTATTATAGACCTATTATTAGCTATTCGTTTTTATCAGTAATCTCACTATTGGCATTTAACTCCTTATCAGGGATTTGATAAATGAATAATTTACTACCTGCAGGGACTTCCTTTGGAGCAATCGCACTATGATTAATTGCATGTGTTCTATCCAAACTTTCATTACGACGTTTCATGTCAAATAAACGACGACCTTCACCCCACATTTCAATACGCTTTTGAAGTTCAATTTCTTGTAAAAGTGCATCACTTGTTGCGGATGTTTCATATTTTGGATTACGAGTTTTCATAATCGTAGTCAGCATTGTTTTGGCTTCATTTTCTTTCCCTGCCCTATATAATGCTTCTGCAGCTACAAAATACATTTCACCAGTACGCAAATAAATATAGTCAGAGCAAAAAGTATCACCTGTAGGAGTAAAACCAGGCGCGGTAGAACCTATATCAATAAATTTGCGCTGCACATATTGTCTTACTTTATAATGAGTATTTGTTTCTCCCAAATCAACTCCAAACCATTTTTTACGAATGTCATCATCTGAAATTTTTTCATACAAATCACTGGAAATCATTTTGTAATTTCCTAAATTACCACCATATCCCGGGCCGTAAGGATCAACTTGACTCATGAATGAAGCGTAGAATGTATTTGTTTCACCATTAATATCAGCCCCCCATAACACTTCACTCAAAGAAAGGTCATTAAAGCCGGAAAGTAATTCTTTTTCACTCATCAGTGAGCCACCTTCAATAGCCAATTTTGCGTATTTAGCAACTTCATTCCATTGATCGGGATAATCATTAACAAATGAAAGAATGTTTGCATAAATAGCAGCTGCTGCATATTCATTTAATTCATCTTTCTTGGCTATTCCTTTTCCTTTCAAATAATTATATCCTTTATCTATATCACTTAATATCTGTTCATAGACCTCACTTACAGGAACACGATTCAATTGGTTTCAGATTCAGTATAAATAGGAATACCTAATTTATCTTTATTCCATTCATAAGGTTGCTGGTACATGTTTATTAACCAAAAATAGCAGTAAGCACGTATGGTGTAACTTTGTCCCAACATCTTCTCAACACTCTCATCACCGCTATCCGCTTGTTCTTTCAGACCGCTGATTACTTCATTTGCACCACTGATTACAGCATATAATTCTTGCCAATAAGTGGTCGTACGACGATAACTTGAAGCACGGTTGTCAAGCAGATAATCATATACGAAGAAGTGTGAAGTCATATATGCCATATCATCTCCCATCAAGTCTGTAGCCAATTCAAATGCCTTTAATCCGAAATCATCATGACTTTGCTGTGCTTCCGGAGAAAACATATTTTTGTAATATCCTGTAATATATGCTTGAATAGCTGTAGGATCTTTATCAAGCAAATCTTTAATTTGGTCTTCTGATGCATTTTCTGAAGGTTCCTTGTCCAAAAAGTCATCGCTACAAGATCCCATCATAAACGCTGCAGCCAATATTGCTAAATATTTTGTATATTTCATAATTCTATTCTTTTAAAAGTTCAAATTAATGCCGAATGATAAAGTACGAATCGCAGAATAATTAGCAGCCGAATATCCATAAGCATATTGGCGTGGGTCCATACCTTTACGTTTAGAGAATAAAGCTACATTATCGGCAGATACGTAAATACGTGCACTGCTTGCTGATATTGCTTTCATCCATTCTTTCGGAAAAGTATATCCTAATGAAATGTTACGGATGTTAAAGAATGATGCATTTATCAAGAAACGTGAAGATTGGCTATTACTATTTTGTGCACCATCCATTATAGGCACATTTGTATTTTTATTTTCCGGAGTCCAAGCATTCAAGATATCCTTGTGCCAGTTACTGCCAATATTGCTTCCCGCATGCATGAAAGAAGAATACATGCTGTCATATATCTTTCCACCAATTGAAAGTTTGTAGCTATAGAAAGATCGATTCCTTTGTATGCAAAATCAGTTGAAAAACCTCCTTGGAAATCGGGCAAAGTAGAACCTAATTCATATTTGCTTGCCTGAGTATAGTCTTCGGTTACGGTCCTTCCAGTCACTTTGCCATTAGCATCTTTCTCATCCATATACCATTGTGCTGCTCCTGTTTCTGGATTAACACCTGCGTATTCATAGGTATAAAGATCATAAATAGACCCTCCTTCCATTAAGCGGAACAAAGAAGCAGTACCATGAATAATTCCATTCTCTCTTTTGTCTTCTGGAAGATTCAAAATCTTGTTGCTATAATGTGTACCGTTAAAAGATAAATTCCATATAAAATCTTTTGTTTGAATTGGGGTGGCAGAAATAGTAAATTCAATCCCCTTATTCTGCATATCCAACAGGTTCATTGGAACGTAAGAAATTCCAGAAGAAATAGGATAAGGCATATTGTACAACATATCCGAAGTCTTCTTCAAGAAATATTCAGTTTCTAGTTTCAAACGGTTATTAAGAAAAGCAGCTTCCAAACCGATATTTAAATTTTTGCTTTTTTCCCAAGTCAAATCTTTATTTCCACGATAAGTTTCGACTACAGAGAAATCTCCGTTATTATTGGTTACAGAATATTGCTTCAGATATGGTTGATAGACTACATAACCATTTATATCAAGAATTCCATCATTACCTTGTGTTCCATAACTTGCTTTTAGTTTAAGATTAGACAACCATTCCACATCTTTCAAAAACTCTTCCTGTGTTAATCTCCAAGAACCTCCGACAGACCAAAAAGTACCACGGCGGTGATCAGGATGGAATTTGGACGATTCATCTGAACGAATACTTGCAGATAGATAATATTTGTTATCAAAATCATAGTTTACACGACCAAAGAAACTTTCCATACTATGTTCTTGTGTATATGAATTCATATCACTCATAGTTATGGCATTGTTGAACTCAGGATTTCCAATAGTATAAAAATTGTATTTATGAGTATACTGATATTTCAGTGTATATGAATAAGATTCGTGACCAGCCATTATGTCAATATTATGATGACCAAATGCTTTACTATAGGTTAAAAGTTGATTTGCTGTAAACGATTCAATACGTTGATTATATTTATAAGTACGACCATTCACATTAGCAGCATCCCCATATAACTGATTCATGTGATCTGTACGGATTTGATTCATTAAATCATAACCAATGTTAGCAGTCGCTTTTAAACCATCAATAATATTAATGTTAATAGTACCACGGCCATTAAAATTGTCATTCAAAGTCTGATGCACATCCAACCCAGAATTAGCTGCAACATTTTGATTACTGAAACCGCCCATACGTGTACTGTATGTACCATCACCAAAATCATAAACAGTGTTGCCTTCTTCGTCATATATGCGATTTCCGTTTTCGTCATACGCATATACAGGATAAATAGGAGCGATTTGCTGAGTGAACATAAAAGCATTAGAGTAATTAGACAAACTAGCATTTTGTGACTGGCCTGCATTTTTTTCCGCTCTTGCGTAAGCCAAATTACCATTGATATCAATAAACTTATTTACAGTATGATTAATATTGGCACGTGCTGAAATACGTTCAAAGTCAGTATGTCTTAAGATTCCTTCATCTTTCAAATATCCCAATGATAAAAAATGAGTTGTCTTAGCGTTACCACCTTGCAGACTCAAATTATATTCCTGACGCATACCATTATG